>JACCEB010943021.1_pt1 | contig 15478 bp, 11 predicted proteins | sample 7454761 | NCBI WGS metagenome assembly JACCEB01 (sample SAMN15323454, study PRJNA562643) | freshwater metagenome | isolation source: river surface water | place: USA:Blue River Watershed | collected 2017-08-18 | reverse complement strand
GATAACTCCATGGATCAATCCACGAAAATAAAACAACGAAAATCGATTGAAGAAATCTATCCAAATATTTTTCTTCTATATGGTCAAAACCGCTCAGCACATGCCTACTTTATAAGAGGTAAAACAAAAAATGTACTAATTGATTCTTGCCTCCCCAATGGCGTTGAATCGATTGTGAATAGGCTCGCATCGATTGATATTTCTCTTGATCAAATTGATCTCATTTTGTTAACCCATGAACATATTGATCACGCAGGAGGAGTTCCCCAGTTATGTCGTAATGCAATTGTTGGTGCCCACCGGTTAGCAGCAAATAAATTAACCCTGCGCGATGAGTTTGTTCTTATGAGCGGAGCGTTTGGTGGATTAACCGATGAGCCGTTCCATATTGATTTATTACTTACAGCGGGCTTTATCGTAGATCTGGGTAATTACGAACTACATGTCATACATACCCCGGGACATTGCTCAGGTGCAATATGTTTTTATGAACCCAATCACCGTATATTATTTTCTGGTGATGTCATTATGGCCAACGGTATCGTCGGAGGCGTTCTGCAATCTGGAAATATCAGTGATTACATTCACTCTCTTAAACATCTTTCTACGTTTAGGATCGATAAAATTTTTCCAGGCCATGGACGCATGTCTGAAACTGCGATTGCAGATATCGAACTTGGGCAGGCACGACTGGAAACCCTCTTAAAAGAATCTAAAATTTTATTTCAGGCAGTTAAGAATACAGAACATGGCTTTGATCAAATCATGCGCTCATTGCGTGATTTAAACCAATGATTAATAGTTGAATCGCTATGAGTAAGGCCAGTGCCAATTAGGCGTATGGGGTAGTAATTGGTAATTAATCCCGATTACCTAGCCAACACAACTTTGACATGTTGCCGATTGATAATCGGCTGGAAACTGAGACCTAATTTGGTCAGTATTTTGGCAAAAGCGCCTTGTATCCCTTCAAAAGGTTTGTAATTATTTGGCGGAGAGGGTGGGATTCGAACCCACGGTAGGCTTGCACCTACGCCTGATTTCGAGTCAGGTACATTCGACCACTCTGCCACCTCTCCGATACTCGATTGAGGCTTGATTATAGCGAGCGAATTACTTCTAGTCCGCCCATATAGGGCTGCAATGCTTTAGGGATCTTAATACTGCCATCCGCTTGCTGGCAGTTCTCCAAAATAGCAACCGCTGTTCTTCCAACAGCCAGACCTGAGCCGTTGAGAGTGTGTAAGAGTTCTGGTTTATTTTGACCTATCTTATAGCGTGCTTGCATACGACGGGCTTGGAAATCCCCCATATTGGAACAAGAGCTAATCTCACGATAGGCGTTTTGCGATGGGATCCAAACCTCGAGGTCATAAGTCTTGGCACTACCAAAGCCCATATCACCTGTGCATAAGAGCATGCGTCGATAGGGTAACTCAAGGAGTTCGAGGATTTTCTCGGCATGCGCAGTAAGCTCTTCTAGGGCTTGCATTGAGTTCTCGGGTTTGCTAATGTGCACCAACTCGACCTTATCAAATTGATGTTGCCGAATCATGCCCCGCACATCGCGCCCATAGCTCCCTGCCTCCGAGCGAAAACATGGAGTGTGTGCCACGTACCTGAGTGGTAACTGATCAGCATTAATAATTTCATCACGTACAAGATTGGTGACTGGTACTTCAGCAGTTGGAATGAGGTAAAAGTTTTCGATTCGCTCACCACCATCGTCAGGGTGCTCACCACCCATCTTTCTAGGAACCTTGAAGAGATCAGCCTCAAACTTGGGTAACTGTCCAGTACCCCGCATGGAATCGGCATTGACCATATACGGCGCATAGACCTCTTGATAACCATGCGCAGTGGTGTGTACATCCAACATCAACTGCGCTAGTGCGCGATGTAATTTAGCAATATTACCCTTGAGAACTACAAAGCGCGCACCACTAATTTTGGTGGCTGAGCCAAAGTCCAAACCCAGCGGAGTGCCTAAATCAACATGATCCTTTGGTATGAAATCAAAATGTGTGGGCTTACCCCAAGACTTGATTTCTTTATTATCATCCGCCGTTTTACCGACTGGCACACTTTCATCGGGAAGATTCGGAATCCCCAAAAGAAAATCTTTAATTTCTTCTTGCAATTGCGTTAAGCGTGATGTGTTTTTCTCAAGCTCTTGGTTTACGCTCGCCGACTCAGCCAACTCAGGATCAGCATTCTCGCCCTTCCCTTTTTTCATGCCAATTGTTTTGGCCAACTGGTTGCGCTTAGCTTGTAACTCTTCGGTACGACTTTGCAATTGCTTACGCTCGTTCTCAAGCTGCGTAAACAGAGCAGTATCAAGCTCAAACTTGCGCGTTAATAAGCGAGCCTTAACGGTTTCTAAATCTTTGCGAAGGAGTTGGGGGTCCAGCATACTATTCCTTATGAGTTCTTAGCCATTAGTTTAGTCGCAAGACCTCTGCCCCTGATGGAGCCTTGAACTGAAAGCGGCCTGGCTCGATCTTGGGATTAATTTGCATCTGGTTAAAGACAACCAGAACAATACTGCCAAAGCCATCGGTTAACTCCAAGGCTTTTGGCAACCCCCCGCCCATTCCGATTGCTATCTTGGTATAGGGCAAATCACTCTGCCCTGGTTTTGCTTTGGGCTTGAGATTGACCCACTGTAAGTCAGTTTTTGTGCCACCATCCTCTAGCTCAAATTGTGTATCGAGTGCGCTTTCTCCAAAAAGAATTGCCGCGGGTGACGCTGCCAAGGCCTGGTTCGCCGAACGAATCGTCAGTTGATTAAGATCCTTATCCCACATCAGGAGTTGCTTGCCATCGGCAATGAGTTTTTGCTCGTAGGGCTTTTGTGTATCCCAAACAAATTTACCCGGCCGTTGGAAGATAAATTGTCCAGAGGTTTGGCGTACCAACTTTAGTTTGTCTTGAGGCTCATTGGCTTTCGGAGTGCGCATTTGCTGCTGGGCGAACTCGCCTTGTGCCGATTGCACCGTTTTGACAAATTGGCGCAATTGCTCAACGCCACTCATAGGGTTGCCTTGCGCTAGAACGGGGTGGATAAATGTTATGAGTGCCAGAGCACAGAAATAAGAAAGCAGCTTCACCTGAAATACCATTGATTAAATTGAGGCTTGCTACTCAGTGGGACGTGAGACCAAAATCTCGCGGTTACCATTGCCGCCCATCTTAGAGACGAGACCGGCTTTCTCCATATCCTCAAGCAGTCGCGCTGCACGGTTATAACCAATGCGTAAGTGTCGTTGTACCAATGAAATCGAAGCGCGTTTATTCTCAAGAACAATCGCAACTGCTTGATCGTAGAGTGGATCAGCTTCGCCGCCGCCATTACCTCCACCATTTAACGCGTCCATAGTGGATTCATCAGCGCCCTCTAAGACGCCCTCGATGTAGTTTGCTTCACCCTTTTCTTTTAACCAAGATACCACGCGATGGACTTCATCGTCTGAGACAAAAGCACCATGCACCCGAATTGGTAGGCCCGTGCCCGGTGGCATGTACAACATGTCGCCCATACCCAATAGGGTCTCAGCACCCTGCTGATCCAAAATAGTTCGGCTATCGACCTTACTGCTGACCTGAAACGAAATACGCGTTGGAATATTAGCTTTAATCAGGCCAGTAATGACGTCCACACTAGGACGCTGTGTTGCTAATACCAAATGAATACCAGCAGCGCGCGCTTTTTGCGCAATGCGCGCGATCAATTCTTCAATCTTCTTGCCTGAGACCATCATCAGATCAGCTAACTCATCGATAATCACCACAATCACCGGTGCTTTGTAGAGTGGCTCTGGATCCTCGGGAGTTAAGCTAAAGGGATTGGTGAGTTTCTCACCCTTGGCCTCAGCCTCCATTATCTTTTTATTAAAGCCAGCTAAGTTACGCACACCAAACTTACTCATCAGTTTGTAGCGTCGCTCCATCTCATTGACCGCCCAATTGAGTGCGTTATAGGCCTGCTTCATATCTGTTACTACCGGACATAAAAGGTGAGGCACCTTCTCGTAGACAGACATCTCCAGCATCTTCGGATCAATCATGATGAGTCGAACTTCATCAGGCTTTGCTTTGAAGAGGATCGACAAAATCATGGCATTAATCCCCACCGACTTACCAGCACCAGTGGTACCAGCGACTAAGCAGTGTGGCATCTTCGCTAAATCAGCCACCATGGGGCTACCGGCGATATCCTTACCTAACGCTAAGGTGAGTAAGGAGTGGTTATCGTTATAAACCTGAGAGCTCAAAATCTCGGATAGGTAAACCGATTGGCGACTTGGATTTGGCAACTCTAAGGCCATGCAGGTCTTACCTGGAATGGTCTCCACCACACGCAAACTCACCACACCGAGTGAGCGCGATAAATCGCGGGAGAGGTTCACAATCTGGCTGCCCTTTACACCCACCGCAGGCTCAATCTCATAGCGCGTGACCACAGGTCCCGGATATGCGGCAATCACCTTAGCCTGCACACCAAAATCATCGAGCTTGCGCTCTATCAAGCGGGAGGTGAACTCTAAGGTCTCTGCAGAGATAGTTTCTTTGGCTTCAGGTACAGGATCTAGAAGCGATAATGGTGGCAACTCCGAGTCAGGGATCTCCACAAAGAGAGGTTGCTGTTTTTCACGCTCAACCCGTTCGCTCTTCACGATCTTTAGGGGTTGATTAAAGATCTGCACCTTCGGCGCCACTTCATCCCGTATACGCACTTCCTCGACATGCTCCTCGCGCTCAACTGCAGCTTGCTCCCCAATCTTTAAGTCTTCTTGCTTCTCGCGCTTCTCCCGCAATCGACGCACACCTAACTCGATGTGGCGACCTACTTGCTCCGAGAGATTAATCCACGAGAAATGTAAAAAGAGGGATAGCCCAACCGCTAAACCAAATAATAGAATTAAGGTAGAGCCAGTAAAGCCAAAAGCCATTTGCAGAGGGTCGCCAATCACTTCACCTAATATCCCGCCTGGTGGTCTTGGTAACTCCCACTGAAGCGAATGTAAGCGAATGGACTCTAGGCCCATGCTAGATAAGAGTGTTAAACCAAAGCCAAGCCAACGCGTAAAAACGGATTCTGGCTTGACATTAGGGTCAACTGGTAAGGGCACGCTCCATAACTCACGCCAGCCTTTAATCACCCGGCGTGCAAAGAGTGCCACCCACCAAAAGGCAGAGATGCCAAACACGTAAAACATTAAATCGGCAGTCCAAGCGCCAATGCGCCCACCAATATTTTTAGGTACCTCAAAACTCGCATGCGACCACGCAGGGTCAGACTTGGTATAGGTAATTAAAACGGCAAAGAGACCAAGGCAAATGGCTAGCATTAAAAACCAGCGAACCTCTGCCATTAAACGGGACATTTTTCCAGTGCCGCCCTCAGGTGGCAATGGGGTCTTAATCGGTGAAAGCGAGCTACGTGGCATGTTCTCGTGATTGTAAACAAGCCTGGGGCTTAGAACTCTATAATTTAGCCATGAATACCACAACCAAACACTCCAAAGTTCTGATTCTGGGCTCGGGCCCTGCTGGTTATACCGCCGCGGTCTATGCCGCCCGGGCAAACCTTAAGCCCACCTTGATTACTGGCCTAGCTCAGGGCGGTCAGCTCATGACCACAACCGATGTGGAGAACTGGCCAGCAGACCCTAACGGTGTGCAAGGTCCTGAGCTCATGGATCGCTTCTTAAAGCATGCTGAGCATTTCAATACCGAGATTATTTTTGATCATATTCATACGGCCGCTCTAACAGAGAAGCCCATTCGCTTAGTCGGCGACTCTGGTACTTACACCTGCGATGCATTGATTATCTCAACAGGGGCCTCGGCCCAATACTTGGGCCTACCCAGCGAAGAGGCGTTCATGGGTCGCGGCGTGTCAGGATGCGCCACATGCGATGGCTTTTTCTATAAAGGTCAAGATGTCTGCGTAGTGGGTGGTGGCAATACTGCGGTCGAGGAAGCGCTCTACCTCACCGGGATTGCGAAGACGGTTACCGTCATTCATCGTCGGGATAAATTTAGAGCCGAGCCTATTTTGAACGATCGCTTAATGGCTAAAGTAGCCGAGGGTAAAGTCATTCTTAAACTCAACTCAACCTTAGACGAAGTATTGGGGAATGAAAAAGGTGTAAATGGTGTCCGTATTAAGAAACAAGATGGCTCCACAGAGGACATTGCGGTCTCAGGTGCTTTTATTGCTATCGGCCACAAACCGAATACCGATTTATTTATTGGTCAATTGGATATGAGTAACGGTTACATCAAAACGCAATCAGGGCTTGAAGGTAATGCTACAGCAACCAATATCCCTGGTGTCTTTGCTGCTGGCGATGTGCAAGACCATATCTATCGACAAGCCATTACCAGCGCAGGTACGGGCTGTATGGCAGCCCTTGATGCCCAACGCTATTTAGAAGCGCTGGAATAGTAAACGATTTACCCGATAAAAAAACGCCCAGCATTGCTGGGCGTTTTACTTTCGGAGTAGTTTGATTAGCGCATCACTGGTAAGAGTGGCACGATCAATAGAGCCACGATGTTGATGATCTTAATCAGTGGGTTCACTGCAGGGCCTGCTGTGTCTTTGTATGGATCACCAACGGTGTCACCGGTCACTGCCGCTTTATGCGCTTCAGATCCTTTGCCACCGTAATTACCCTCTTCAATGTACTTCTTGGCGTTATCCCATGCACCGCCACCGGTACACATCGAGATTGCCACAAAAAGTCCAGTGATGATGGTACCCATGAGTAAACCACCGAGGGCTGCGGGTCCCAAGAACAAGCCAACCAAGATTGGTACGACCACTGGCAAGAGTGATGGAATGATCATCTCTTTAATTGCAGCAGAGGTGAGCATGTCGACGGCTTTGCCATACTCAGGCTTGGCTGTGCCTTCCATAATGCCGGGGATTTCTCTAAATTGGCGACGCACTTCTTCAACCACCGCGCCAGCACAACGACCTACCGCTTCCATCGCCATGGCACCAAACAAGTAAGGAATCAAGCCACCAATAAAGAGGCCAATAATCACCATATGGTTGGAGAGATCAAAGGTTACTTGTTGACCAATCGCCTCTAGAGCATGCGTGTAGTCGGCAAAGAGAACCAGGGAAGCAAGGCCTGCTGAGCCAATTGCATAGCCTTTGGTCACTGCTTTGGTGGTGTTACCGACCGCATCCAATGGGTCAGTAATATCGCGTACGGAGTCAGGCAAGCCTGCCATCTCGGCAATACCACCTGCGTTATCGGTGATCGGGCCATACGCATCTAAGGCGACCACGATACCAGCTAAAGACAGCATCGAGGTCGCAGCGACGGCAATGCCATATAAACCTGCTAAGTAGTACGCAGCAAAAATTGCGATACAAACAAAGATCACAGGATAAGCAGTCGAACGCATCGACACGCCTAAACCAGCAATAATGTTTGTGCCGTGACCTTTAGTCGAGGCCTCAGCAATGTGCTTGACGGGTTTGTAATCAGTACCGGTGTAATACTCGGTGATCCAGACCAAGCCAGCCGTTAAGAGTAAGCCAACAATCGCTGAACCAAACAAGCGCCACTGACTACCTGGGATACCTAAAGCATCATCGGGAATGATCCAACCGGTTACAAAATAGAAACCCACTAAAGAGATCACCCCAGAAATGATCAGTCCCTTATAGAGAGCTGGCATCACATTTTTCATGCCGGGACTTGCTTTAACAAAAGAGCAGCCAATGATTGAGGCGATGATTGAGATACCGCCTAAGACCAAGGGATAGATCACGGCAGCTACGGGTGCGCCCACCACCATCAAGGAGCCCAAGACCATCGTAGCAATCAAAGTCACTGCATAGGTCTCAAACAGATCGGCCGCCATACCAGCACAATCACCAACGTTATCGCCTACGTTATCAGCAATCACAGCAGGGTTACGTGGATCGTCTTCCGGAATTCCGGCTTCGACTTTACCCACGAGGTCTGCACCAACATCGGCGCCTTTGGTAAAGATGCCGCCACCCAAACGAGCGAAGATTGAAATTAATGAGGAGCCAAAGGCTAAACCAATCAATGGGTGCAAGACATCGGAGAGCTCTTGGCCGTTATCCATTGAGACCAACAACATAAAGAAGAGTCCAACACCAAGTAGGCCAAGACCAACAACCAACATGCCGGTAATTGCGCCGCCCTTGAAAGCAACATTGAGCGCCTCGTTCATACCGACCGTGGCCGCTTGTGCAGTGCGCACATTCGCGCGTACGGAGACGTTCATGCCGATAAAACCGCAAGCGCCAGACAACACCGCACCAATGACAAAGCCCGCGGCGGTAGCAATGTCCAAAAAGACTGCCATCAAGATGGTGAGCACCACCCCAACAATTGCAATCGTTTTATATTGACGGGACAAATACGCGGCTGCACCCTGCTGAATTGCCTCAGCAATTTCAACCATTTTGGCATTGCCCGTATCTTGTTTCAGAATCCAGGTTCGCATCACGAAGCCATAGATCACTGCGAGCACACCGCAGATTAATGCGAAATAAAGACCATATGTAACAGTACTCATGCTGCATCACTCCCAATAAGTTGAGTATTCATTTGCATCTAAGTAAGCTAAAAGTAGCCCAAGGCTCAAGGCCTTAAAATGGGCGGTACCAAAGCCTGTAAAGTATCCAACAGATTTTGGTCTTTGCCACTTTGCTAAGATCAGGGTATCTACTAAGCAAACTGATTTATTTGATTATTTTGGAGCAAGTATGAGTCTTGATAACGTTACCCCTGGAAAAAGGGTCCCCGAAAACTTTAACGTCATCATCGAAATCCCGATGAATGCCGACCCCATTAAGTATGAGGTCGATAAAGAAACTGGCGCTATTTTTGTAGACCGCTTTATGGGGACGGCCATGCACTATCCCTGCAACTATGGTTACATCCCCAAGACCATTGCTGGTGACGGTGATCCCGTTGATGTCTTGGTAATTACGCCCTTTCCCTTAATCCCCGGGGTGGTGGTGAGCTGCCGCGCCCTTGGTGTTCTGCAAATGCAAGATGAAGCGGGAGACGATGCCAAGCTCTTAGCTGTTCCAGAAGATCGCATCCTATCGATTTACAGTCACTGGGAAAGCTCAGAAGATATTAATCAAATGCGCTTAAACCAAATTCAGCATTTCTTTGAACACTACAAAGATCTAGAAAAAGGTAAATGGGTCAAAGTTAAGGGTTGGGGCTCAATCGCCGATGCCCAAAAAGAAATCCTTGACGGTATGGCGCGCTATCAGAAAGAACAATAACAAATATGTGCGCTAGATGGATGCAAAGGTAATTAGCATGGGAGAGCATTCACCCATTCAGATTGCCTTGGCACAAATCAATCCCCTGTTAGGTGATTGCACTGCAAACGCAGAACTGATTTATCAGGCTGCCAAAGAAGCGCATGATCGCGGTGCGTCCTTAGTTCTAACTCCAGAACTATCCTTAACGGGCTACCCGCCGGAAGATTTGCTCTTGCGTCCTTCATTTATCCTAGAGACGCAATCGGTTTTACTCGATTTGTGCAAGCGTTTGTCTGCGTTTAAGGGTTTGGCTGTCATCGTTGGTCATCCTAACCAAAGCCTTATTGGATTACAAAATACGGCTTCGGTCTTACAAGACGGCCAGATTATCACGAGCTATCACAAACAGGTCTTACCCAACAATGAAGTGTTTGATGAGAAGCGTTATTTTGTCGCTGGTAGTGTGCCGTGTGTATTTACCCATCAGGGCTTAAAAATTGGTCTTCTATTATGTGAAGATATTTGGCATGAAGGCCCTGCGTTGGAAACCAAAGCCCTGGGCGCAGAACTATTAGTGGTTCTCAATGCCTCACCCTATCACCTCCAAAAAGAGAATACCCGTTTAGTTATATTGAAGAAGCAAACGGAATCAACAAGCATTCCTATCGTCTACCTCAATATGGTGGGCGGCCAAGATGAGCTCGTATTTGATGGTGGTTCGTGCGCCCTGAACTCAAAAGGTGAGGTGGTTTTGAACATGCCGCAATTTAAAGTAGAGCTTGGCATTCTGACCATCAAAAATGGTGAGCCCCAGCACAGTACGATTGCTCCGCCCCTAACACTCGAAGCACAAGTGTATTCAGCTTTGGTATTGGGCACCCGGGATTACGTCCATAAAAATCGATTCCCGGGGGCGATCATTGGTTTATCGGGAGGCGTAGACTCAGCCCTGGTACTCGCAATTGCAGTCGATGCACTGGGTGCTGATCAAGTACGCGCCGTGATGATGCCATCACCCTATACTGCTGAGATCTCTTGGATTGATGCTCGTGCGCTAGCGAGTAACTTAGGCGTGCAATACGACGAGATCCCGATTAGTCAACCCGTTGATGCGATCGAGGGTGTTTTGCAAAAACAATTTGCTAATCTCAAGCCTGATACGACCGAAGAAAATATTCAGGCACGAGTGCGTGGCACTCTTTTAATGGCTCTTTCCAATAAAACTGGGCGATTAGTTTTAACCACTGGCAATAAGAGCGAGATGGCGGTGGGCTACTGTACGCTCTATGGCGACATGGCCGGCGGCTTTGCCGTCATTAAAGATATTGCCAAGACCTTAGTCTACAAACTCTGTCATTACCGCAATCAAATCCAAGCGGTGATACCAGAACGCATACTCACCCGTGCCCCGTCGGCTGAATTACGCCCCAACCAAACCGATCAAGATAGCTTACCGCCGTATGAGGTGCTCGATGCTATCTTGATGCGCTATATGGAACTAAATCAGTCGAGCGCACAAATTATTGCTGCAGGATTTGCTGCCGATGCAGTCCATAAGGTCACTCGCCTAATTCAACTAAATGAATACAAACGGCGTCAGGCGCCTCCGGGTATTCGAATTACGGCTAGGGCTTTTGGCCGAGATTGGCGCTACCCGATTACCTCTGGGGCAAAGCCCTAAGCCTGTAATCTCTGGGGATATATCCCCCTTCTCAATCCTTGGGTATGATTGCCACATAAGGAGACTGTTATGAAACTAATTACATCCATCATCAAACCATTTAAGTTAGACGAAGTACGTGAAGCCTTGGCTGAAATCGGTGTAACCGGCTTAACCGTTACCGAGGTCAAAGGCTTTGGGCGCCAAAAGGGTCATACTGAACTCTACCGTGGCGCTGAGTATGTCGTTGATTTCTTGCCCAAGGTAAAAGTAGAAGTAGCAGTCTCCGATGATCGCGTAGATACGGTTACCGAAGCCATCATCAAAGCGGCCCGTACCGGTAAGATTGGTGACGGAAAAATTTTTGTTAGTCCGATTGAACAAGCCATTCGTATTCGAACTGGCGAAGTGGATGACGCGGCGGTTTAAACCAGGGCTTTAATAAGCCACCTCTTCGAGCACAATACTTTTTGCGCTCGGGTTATCAACCCTTACTTTGTATCCCTGAAAAAAGATCTCGGTCTGCCCTAAGTTAGCGGTCATCAATATAAAAGGAGCCTTTCCGTAAAAAGAATAGGAGCCCCCTTCATCCAAAACTTTCTTCTCCGCTTTACCTAAGGCATCTTTAAAACATACTGTTTGCTTAACACGCGTTTGAACATACAACATATTGCCCGGTTTCGAAGCGACACTCGCACGATAGCGTGTTGGATTTGGATCCTCGGTTGGACAGCCCTCTAGTACAACGGGAGGATTAACAGCCGCTGTTACAGGAATTGTTGTTGATGGGGGCGCAGAAGATGGGGATGCGCTAGGCTGTGATGCAGGCTCTTCTTTCTTTTGTTCTGAAGCGTTGGCAATAGTTTCAGATGGCAACTTTACAGAATCCGCAACCTTATTCACACTATTTGGTGGATTAAAACTAAAAAGAACTCCAATCAAAGCTAAAGACACTACGCCAATTAACAGGGGTGCGTACGATTTTTTTACTGGCTCAGGGGCTGTCTCAACAAAACGTTCGATTTGCTCAACTTTTTTTTCAGGCTCCTGTCTCTCGCTATTTTTAAGTTCTTGAACTGTTTCAACGAGAACTGGGGTTTCAATTTCAGAAGTATCCGCAGTAGTACTCTCCGCCTCTTGAACTAAGTCTGGTCCAAAATCAAAAATATCTTCTTGCTTTAACTCAAGAATCTCTGCCACCTTTTTAGCGGCGCTTGCCTTAATACTAAGAGAATAAAAATGACTTTTTTGACCATTCTCTAATTGCTCAATTTGTTTTACGGAAAAACAAGCTTTCGTAGCCAATTCGGCAATAGAAAGACCTTTAGCCTCTCGAGCTTTCCTTAGGGTCTCGCCCCTAACTTCAGGCACTCGCTTGTTAATGACCAATTTTGTCTCTCTAAATATTTTTTATTTTTATAACTAACTGATTATTAAGATCTTTATAAATAAGTATTATTAACCAAATATTACAGAATGAGTGATATTTTTAATATTTGCCCTAGGGTGGATTTATTAAATATTTGCCAGATTCGACTCTAAATAGAATTTCACGAGCTCCTGCAAAGAGCTAGCCTGCATTTTCTCCATTACCCTGGCTTTATGGACCTTAATAGTGGCGTCCGTTGTACCCAGGCGCTCAGCGATTTCTTTGTTCATGAGGCCCTCCACCAATAGGCCGCAGACCTCCTTCTCGCGCGGAGTCAGGGAACTAAAGTTTCGCTTTATTTCCCCTTCTTTGAGATTCTTTTTGAGTTGGCGTTGATCAAACTCAATGGCTTGATCAATCGCTTGCAACAACTCCTCAATATTGAATGGCTTGAACAAAAAATCAAGCGCGCCTTTCTTTAGGCCCTTCACAATCTCCTGTGGATGACTTTGACCGCTTAAGAAAACAATTGGGGTCTTCCGACCAATTTTCTCCAAACCTTCCATTAGCTCTAGCCCACTGACATCGGGCATTTGCATATCCGGCAAAATCATCGCGGGGGCAACGGGTAAGGAATTCTGTAAAAAGGCTGTCGCACTCTCAAAATCCTGAATCACATAGCCAACATCGCGTAACATGCGTGCCAAAGAATCACGCATGGAGTTGTCATCATCAATAAGGTATACAGTTCCGCTTACACGCGCCATGGATGTATCATTGGCCTGAATTTACTTATAGATCAACAATGTAACTTTGCCCGCGGATCTTGGCTATTAGCCACATAGCTAACTTTGGTACAAATCCCTAAAATAACCATTCTTTTGCCCTTTATTCAATCAAAATACCCATGAAAACCTATCTTTGTATCGTTTGTGGCTTTATTTATGACGAATCCGCTGGACGCCCTGAAGACGGTATCCCTCCAGGCACGAAATGGGATGATGTTCCGGCCGATTGGGCTTGCCCAGATTGTGGCGCTGGCAAGGATAGTTTTGAAATGATGGCAATCTAATATTTATCGTTTTAATTATTTATGGAGACCGCAGCACATGGCTGATAACAAACAACCCCCAAAACGAATGAATGAGCGGTCCCGCATGGTTACCGAAGGTGTGGCTCGCGCTCCAAATCGCTCCATGTACTACGCCATGGGCTATAAGGAGGCAGATTTTGTCAAGCCAATGGTGGGCGTTGCCAACGGCCACTCCACCATTACTCCATGTAATAGTGGTTTGCAAAAATTGGCCGATGCGGCAATTAATGCGCTTGAAAACGCTGGGGCAAAAGCGCAAGTCTTTGGCACGCCGACGGTATCTGATGGCATTGGTATGGGTACTGAAGGAATGAAGTATTCCCTGGTCTCGCGTGAAGTAATTGCGGACAGTATCGAGGTTTGCGTCAACGGTTTATGGCAAGACGGTGTAGTGGTAATCGGCGGCTGCGATAAAAATATGCCGGGTGGCATGATTGCTCTAGCGCGTACCAATGTACCGGGCATCTATGTATACGGTGGCACCATTAAAGCAGGACACTATAAGGGAAAAGAGCTCAATATCGTTTCCGCCTTTGAAGCCGTAGGTGAGTTTACCTCCGGACGTCTGACCGAAGAAGACCTCAAAGGGGTTGAACAAAACGCCTGCCCGAGTAGCGGCTCCTGCGGTGGCATGTATACCGCTAACACTATGAGTTCTTCTTTTGAAGCACTGGGTATGAGCCTGCCCTATTCCTCTACGATGTCCAATGTCGATCAAGAAAAAGTCGATAGCGCCGCTGAATCTGCTCGGGTTTTAGTCGAGGCCATTAAGAATAATATTCGGCCGCGCGACATCATCACCAAAAAGTCTTTGGAAAACGCTGTAAGCGTGATCATGGCTGTCGGTGGCTCCACCAACGCGGTCTTACACTTTTTAGCAATTGCCAGCGCTGCTGAAATCGATTGGACCATTGACGACTTTGAGCGAATTCGTAAGCGCGTTCCCGTCATTGCTGATATGAAACCCTCTGGTACCTATTTAGCCCCTGACTTGCATTTGGCTGGTGGCATTCCTCAAGTAATGAAGATCCTTCTCGATGGCGGTCTATTGCACGGCGATTGTTTGACCATTAGTGGCAAAACGATTGCGGAGGTATTAAAAGATGTTCCGTCTAAACCAAGAGCCGATCAAAAAGTGATTCGAACCCTGGACAATCCCATTTATCCTCAAGGTCACCTAGCAATTTTGAAAGGAAACATTTCGCCTGAAGGTTGTGTCGCCAAAATTACAGGCCTGAAAAATCCATCAATTACTGGGCCAGCCCGTGTCTTTGATTCCGAGGACGATGCCATGGCCGCCATCATGGCGCAAAAGATTACGCATGGCGATGTCGTTGTGATTCGCTACGAAGGTCCTAAAGGTGGCCCAGGCATGCGCGAGATGTTAGCCCCCACTTCCGCTCTAGTTGGCCAAGGACTTGGGGAGACCGTCGGTTTAATTACTGATGGTCGCTTCTCTGGAGGTACCTGGGGAATGGTGGTTGGTCACGTCGCTCCAGAGGCTTTTGTTGGTGGCACCATTGGCTTAATCCAAGAGGGGGATTCGATCACAATCGATGCCCATAAGCTTTTGATTCAGCTAAATGTTTCGGATGATGAAATCGCCAAACGGCGAGCTGCTTGGAAGCAGCCTAAATCACGCTACACCCGGGGCTTACTCGCGAAATATGCTCGCTTAGCGAGCTCGGCCAGTAAGGGTGCGGTGACTGACCGTAATCTTGATTAGATCTATATAAATCAATGAGTTAGCCATAGAGCTAACTCTTGAGTTCTTAGTGAGGTGGGGATAGAATTACTATCCCCTATCTCGAGAAGTATCATGCAACTCATCTGGATTTCTGGCTCAACCGATCGCGTTCGTAAGATCAATATCACCGCAAAGAGTATTGCCAAGATTATTGGTATTTTTTGTGCGGTCATGATTTTTCTAGGGGTTGGTATCCACTTCCTCGGTTTGCGTATTGCCATTGAAGTAAAGCCTGATCTTGCACGGGCCATGGGCGGTGTGATTACAGTTGCTCAACTCGATTCCATTGAGGCCGGTTATCGACAACGCTTAGAAGCCCTGCAGTC
>JACCEB011468208.1_pt1 | contig 15491 bp, 5 predicted proteins | sample 7454761 | NCBI WGS metagenome assembly JACCEB01 (sample SAMN15323454, study PRJNA562643) | freshwater metagenome | isolation source: river surface water | place: USA:Blue River Watershed | collected 2017-08-18 | reverse complement strand
GTCGAGAATCGGTATCGGATTTTTTGAAAATAATGAAATTCGTATCGACCTGAAGGATGGCCTTTAGCTTTAAATTTAGCTGGTTCAAGACATCGTTTTTCATGCGAATATTATGCGAAAAATGCACCCCCTTTTGTTCTACTAATCCCAATAATTCGGAATTCGGAACATCATCAAATTTTAGTAGGTAACGAAGAACTTTTAATTCGTTTTCATCGAAATTAATAGCCGCATTTCCCAGGTATAAAATACCGTCTTTATCCTTAATAAATCGGGCTTTAATCGGGCGGTATTTTTGGAATAAATAAAGACCTACTGAAAAGGTGAAAATAGCTAACAACACTAAACCATAAGGCGAATATTCTTGCCAAAGATCTCGTTCAATAAAGGATTCTTTTAAAATTGATTTACCTAAAAATCTGTCAATAGGAAGGGAAACTAATTCAATGTCACCATTCGCGTGGTTATTGGCAAAATAATAGATTTTACCATTTTCGACGAATGGCTTGAATTGAGGCGAAATTTTAGACGACACAGCCTCATTCTCAAATATTTCGTAAGTATAATCTTTAAAATTTACTCGAACAATTCTGCGTTCATCGTTAAATGCGATGTAGTAATTTCCATATTGAAAATTTTGCGGATTGTTCCCAAAAAACAGGGTAGTTTTCCCTTTATTTTCCCAGGTTTTTGTCTTTAAATTAAACTGCCATATTGCCTGACTTCGTTCAAACTTTAGGTTGTCGAATGGATTTATAACAATGCCATTAAAATAGGTAATTTCATCTCCGTTGATATACTGGTTTACATCAAACATTCCGGGAGGCACTTTGTCGCCTTGAACGGGAGAATAACTTTCCCATTCTTTGGAATTAATATCGAAGTAAGTAAAGAAATTTCTAGCGGACCAAAAGCCATAACCCCCGAACCGAAATATGCGATTATCATACACAAATTGTTGGGCATTAATCTGCATTTTATGTTCGAAGGAATGATCAATTCGAACTAATTCATTTCCCCTAATTTCGTAAACAAGTCCGCCTAAATTTAAGGTGATAAAAATCTTTTTATCAATCCGATTTATCGTAAAAGAGGAGGGGGTGAATTTCTTGTAAAAGGTACTGTCGCTAAACTTAAAATAGATGGGCTCCGATATAGTTAATTCGGGCACCTTGATGGTTCTATAATGGGTCTTCTCCAGTAAATAAATGTAGGGCTTTGAATAAAAGATATTCGCCTCCCCTAGGTAGGATAAACGCAACGGTTCCGCTTGGGTTAGAAAGCAGGACAACAGCAAGAATAAGAGGAGGAATTTTTTCATTTAGCTCAAAATACAGAACTAAAATTATGCAATTTTTTCCAAATACTGGCTAGGCGTCATGCCCGTTTCTGCTTTAAAAGCGTCATAATAGGTGGACCGTGATTTAAATCCAGAAGCTACCCCGATGGCATCAATCGTGATGGTTCCTGTTAGACCTTTTTTAAGTAATTCTTTTGCATGTTCCACGCGTAATTGGGCACGCAAATCAGTGAATTTTATATTCAATACATTCTTACAGGCAAATGAGACTTGTTTAGGATTAACCTCTAAAGCAGTAGCAAGATCAGCTAATTCGAAGTCAGGATTTAGAAATGGTTTTTCACGACGAAGGTATTCTTTGATTTTTTTGGCTAAATCCGTATGAGCAGTTAATTCGTTTGGACTTACATCTAATTTTTCTAGGATTCCATCGACTTCTTGCCGCTTTATTCCGTACAAGATTTCTGGGAAAAAGAGAATGAGTGCGATAGGAAGTAAAATGTAGGCAATTCCGGAGGCAATATAAATGGGAATTGAATCGAATGATTCAATATCTAGGGTATGGCTAAATAATTTGATGGCTACATAAAGATAGATGAATGTGGTAATTAGTAAACTTATAATAAAACAATGAAGCCAGATTTGTGTGCGTGTACTAATTGAATTCTTCTGTCGAATAAATAATATTTTACACCAAAGCAAGTAAAATAATAACGCAATAGGGCGTATTAGAAACGCGGTTTTAAACGAATAGAGAGAATTAATATTGATTAACTGTAAGTTATTAATGTCTTGGTGAATCGCATGTGCAACATGTAATTTGTACTCAAAAGGGCTAAATAAATAGGGTAAAATGTTGATTAAATGAAAGAGGCTAGGAATAAAATGAAGCCCATCTTTCCAGGTTATCTTACTTTTCCCTTGCTGAAAAATTCCCCTAAAATAAAAGTATAAAAGTGGGCCAGGCAAAAGCCATAATGGAGAAAGAGTACCATATAAAATAGCATAGACGTAATCACTTTCCTCAGGAGTGGTATAGTAATGAGTTAATGCGTAGGCTGACAAAATCCCTAAAATTCCCGAGACGTATAAGGCCCCCTTTTGGACCTTCCAATTATAGATCGCAATAATAGCAGACGTGAAAACCGATAGAAGGGCCAGGTAATAAAGCATGGTTTAATTTAGAACAAGGCGAATGTCTAAATAAATGTCCAAAATCCAAATGCGGTATTGTCCGGAAAATTTCTTGGACTACTTTTTTTGCGGGATCAAATAGTAATCTGTTATACTTATGTTGAATAATTCTGCTAATACTCTTCTTTACTAAGTACATAGAGGAATTTTTCAACAAATTACAACTGTGTTCTAAATTAAATAAAATGGTCTTATCCATTCATAGTCAATCCCTTATAAGGGTAAGAATTCTATTCCCATTGCTATTTTTGGGGGTATTTTTGGTGTCAAATTCTTTATTTGCACAAACCAAGGGAATAAGCTACCAAGCAGTTATTGCTGACCCAACTATCATTGAACTTCCCGGCGCCGATTTAGTTGCGCACCCTTATGTAGACAAGCCATTGTGGGTAAAATTTGGAATTTATGATGGGTCTCGATTGGAATATGAAGAAATTCACAAAACCAAAACAGACGAATTTGGACTGGTAAATTTGATTATTGGTGAAGGAGATTTAACAGGTAAAACACCCGCTTTTTCCACTCTTTCATGGATTAAAGGTGTGAAATCATTAACTGTCTCTGTAAGTTTTAATTCAGGAACCACTTTTACACAAGTTAGTAATCAAAAATTAAACGCAGTTCCCTATTCTCTTCACGCAGGTACTTCATCTTTTGCTGAGACGGCAGATAAATTAGCGAAAACTCCACTCATAAATGGTGTGCCATTTGATGGATCTACCGACATTACTATCAAAACGGGCAGTGTCGTTTCTGATGCGGATTCACAAACAAAAGGTATTTTAAAATTAGCAGGGGATTTGGCAGGTTCAGCAAATGAGCCGCGATTAAGTACAAATTCTGTTAGTACGGATAAGATTCAAGATGGTGCCGTTACAAATGAAAAAATTTCGTCGGTGGCCGGGTCAAAGGTTACTGGAGATTTATCAGGAAATGCATTTAGCGCCACGAAACTCTTGACTCCAAGAACGATTAATGGAATTCCATTTGATGGAACCGCAGATATTACGATTGCTACGGCAAGTGCATTAAACCCTGGTTCAGGAATTAGTATAAATTCAGGGGTTATCTCTGTTGCGGGCTTGACCACCTCAAATTTAGCCTCTAATGCGGGGATTTCGAATAATCAATTAGCGAACAATTCGATAACTTTAGGGAGCACTCCAATGTCATTAGGAGGCACCTATTCGTCATTATTGGGTCTTTCATCTGTTAATTCGACTAGTTTTACAGGTGCTCTTACAGGAAATGCAAGTACAGCCACGAAACTATTATCACCTAAAAATATAAATGGTATCCCTTTTGATGGATCTTCTGATATTACCATTTCTGCCTCTTCAGACGCAGCCACTTTAAGTGGTACGACTTTATCTTTTTCGGTGGTCAATTCTAGTTTGACATCGGTAGGAACGATTACATCTGGAGTTTGGAGTGGGTCAACCATTACAATTGCCAAGGGGGGAACAGGAGCATCGACTGCTGCTGGAGCATTAGCGAATCTTGGTGCAGAATCAGTTTTGAATAAGAGCACAGATATTAATGCTGATGCGGGATCCACCACAAAGTATCCTTCTGTAAAATTGATAAAAGATTATGTAGACGCTCAGATAAATTCTGGCGGTGTGAGTGATGGTTCTATTACAACCGCAAAAATTGCGGATGCCACCATTGTAGATGCAGATGTTTCCCCAAGTGCGGCGATATCATTTAGTAAATTGAATATTTCCAAAGCGAATATTACCAATTTAGGAATACAAGAAACTCTCGTGGCAGGGACAAATTATATAGTTCCTAATTCTGCAATCACAGGCTCGACTAATACAAAAATTACGTACGATGCAAAAGGCCTAGTGACATCAGGAACAAGTGCAACAACAGCAGATATAGCACCAAGTACAAATCGCAACTATGTAACAGATGTACAAGTTGGAGTTCTTTCGAATACATCTGGAATAAATACGGGCGACCAAACGATAACATTGACAGGTGATGTAACAGGTTCCGGCACAGGAAGCTTCACTACTATTTTAGCAAATTCAGGGGTGACATCAGGCACCTATGGTTCATCTACAGCCATTCCTGTATTTACGGTAGATGCAAAAGGTAGACTTACTTCTGTTAGTACGGCTGGGATTACGTCGGGAAGCTCAGGTGTTTCTTCTTTGGCTTACACATCGACTACTTCTTATTCATCAGGCGGAACCATCAGTGGAACAGTATTAACCTTAGCGGCGGCGGATGCAACGAACCCAGGCTTAATATCAGTGGGTGCTCAAACCATCGCAGGTGCTAAAACATTTAGTAGTGACGTGACGGCCACTAATTTCTTAGGAAATGCCACAACGGCGACGACTGCCACAACGGCTGGAAATATAACGGCTACATCCAATACGACTTTGACTAGTTTAAGTAATTTGAATACCGTGGGTACGATTACTACAGGTACTTGGAGTGCAACAAAAATTGATGTGGCACATGGTGGAACTGGCGCTACGGATGCAGCTGGGGCCAGAGTCAATCTGGGATTAGTGGACGGCGTGAATGTAAGTTTAGTACGGGAAGTTTCAGATGAAATCCCTGTAACTGTTGACGGCACCACATCTTTTACACTTACCCAAATTAAGGCTGCCACAAGTACCCTAAAAATGTATGTGAATGGAATTAAAATAAGTAAAAATGCTTTTTCTCTTTCAGGAACAACAGTTACATATAACGCCTCAAGTAATGGCAACTATGCTTTGAAAAATGGGGATAGAATTCAATTTGAGTATTATTATTAATAGGTCCAAAGATGATTATTGCTAAGCGTTATTACCGTTTTTGGGTCGTTAGTTTGTTGCTATTTTTGGGTAGTACGACGGAGGTATGGGCCCAATATCCGACTGTTTATTTTAATGAGCTGTATTTACTTACACCAGCTAATGGTAACTCTTATACCGCAACTCTAATATCAGGGCAAAATTTTCGATTTGTTGGATCAGTTGCAGGAGCAAGTTTTACCTCATCAGGAAATAACGTAGCAGGCAGTATAATTTATATTAATTCAAGTGGTAATCAAGTTTCCTTAACCAATGGTTTACTAGATGGAGTAGGCCCCTCTGGAGGAACTAAAGAATTTTTTAGATTTACAGTTGGTGGCGTAATATATGTGCTCATAAATCCTAAGTTTGATAGTTCATATTCTGCGAGTTATAGTTTTGGATTTAACTCTAGCTCTCCTCTAACGGAAATAAATTCTTTTTTAACTACCCAGGTTACATTAACAGCCACAGCTAATCTATCTGGATTTTCGTCTTGCTTCGGTTTTAATTCACCTGAGCAATCATTTACAATTTCTGGATCAAATTTAACTTCAAGCATTACAGTAACAGCTCCCACAGGTTATGAAGTATCATTTACATCTGGGTCAAGTTTTTCTAACTCAATAAGTAAAGCTCCTACTTCATCTGTCGTTTCGAATACAACAGTTTATATTCGTCTTAAAAGTTCAAATGCTTCCGGATCCTACACGGGGAATATTGTAGTTTCTGCTACTAATTCAGCAGACCAAATTATCTACGTTTTTGGAGAAGTATATAATGCCCCTGCCATAACTGTTCAACCGCCTTCTACGGCGAGCGTTTGTTCCAGCACAGCAACTACCATATCGGTTACAGCTACAGGTGGCAATCTTACTTATCAATGGCAAGCGAGTTCTAATGGAGGAACTTCTTGGTCAAATTTAAGTAACGCAGGCATATATTATGGCGTAAACACCTCCGTTTTAAGGCTCTCGAACCAGATAGACGCAACCTATTCTGGTCTTAAATACCGGGTCATTGTATCCGGTACATGTAGTCCCGCCCAAACATCTTCTGTAACAACTTTAACAGTTAACTCTCTAGTTTCCATCACCTCACAGCCTACAAATGCAGCCATTTGTACGAACGCTGCTTCAAGTTTTAGTGTGGCAGCAAGCGGAGCCGGACTTACTTATCAGTGGCAAGTCCTTTCAACTGTATCAGGAAGTACTTGGACTTCATTAACAAATACCGGAGTATATACTGGAACTACTTCTTCTACTTTAAGTCTTTCCGGCACTTCAGGACTATCAACAGGCTTTCAATACAGATGTGTTATAACAGGAACTTGCTCTACTGCTACATCTAGTGCTGCGGCTTTAACTATTAACACTACACCTTCTACTCCAGGAACAATTTCTGGAGAATCCATTATTTGTCAAAATACGAATCAATCCTATTCTGTAGCAAGTATTTCTGGTGCGACGAGTTATACCTGGACTTTGCCTAGCGGATGGACTGGAACATCAACTTTGCGATCAATCAATATCCTCTCTTCAACTAATAGCGGAAATATTTCGGTAGTTGCTTCAAATGGATGCGGATCTTCCGCTTCTGCCTCATTAGACATTACGGTCTCTAACCTACCAGCTCCTATTGTAGATTTTAGTATAAATACTCCTACGCAATGTTTGAGTGGAAACTCATTCACGTTTTCTAATACTACTACTACAAGTTCTGGTACGATTAGTTCTACCACTTGGGATTTAGGCGATGGGACATCTGCTTCGACCTTGAACGCAACAAGAACGTATTTAACGGCAAATACATTTAATGTAAATTTGAAAGTCGTCGCAAGTAACGGATGTATTGCCTCTAAGTCTTCATTTGTACAAGTAAATCCAGCCCCCACTTCCTCTATAAGTGGCACACAAACTGTTTGTTCAGGGACCACTGCTCCTTTAACTGTTCAGCTTACGGGCTCTCAGCCCTGGTCATTCACTTATTCAGATGGAAGCACATCTACGAATGTAACCAATATTACGACAAGTAATTATACTTTGAATGTGAGTCCTGCTTCAACAAAAACATTCACAATTTCCTCTATCACCGATGCAAATTGTAGTACTTCCGCTGTTGGAGATAGATCAGGAAGTGCAATAGTTACAGTAAATCCATCGGTTACCGCAAGCGTTACCATCGCGTCGAACGATGCAGATAATTCGGTTTGCTCTGGTGCATCAGTCCTGTTTACCGCTACTCCTACTAATGGAGGTTCGCCAGTTTATTCTTGGCAAAAAAATGGGGTAGATCTTGGGGCTTCAGGTGGTACATATACAGCCACTTCTATAGTAGATGATGATGTATTTTCTGTACAAATGACTTCCAATGCTACGTGCGTAGTTAATAGCGTTGTGTTTTCTAATGCGGTATCCATACATATTGCCCCAGCGGCCCCACGTACTCCTGTTGTCATTTCTGGGGCTACCACTCAATGTGCACTAGGTGTCAATAAATCCTACTCAATTGTGGATGTTTTAAATGCCACTTCATATACCTGGAGTGTTCCAGCAGGAGGATGGACTATTACCAGCGGACAAGGCACTACTAGTACAGCTGTAACAGTCGGAACGGCAAGTTCAACAGGATTAATCTCTGTTTATGCTACTAATGGTTGTGGTTCAAGTTCTGCCCAAACCTTAGAAATAACCGCGGTTTATGCATCTCCATCTGCGCCTACAGCAACTTCAACTCAAACTTTTTGTGCGAGTTCGAATGCCACAGTCGGTACGTTATCTGCTACGGGAACCTCGCTTAAGTGGTATAATTCTCCCACGTTAACAAGTGTATTAAGTTCAAGTACGTCATTGACAACGGGTAATTATTATGTAACCCAGACCTCCAATAGTTGTGAAAGTCCTAGTTTAACAATAACGGCAACCATTACGGCAAATCCCACTGTTGTATCTACTACGGCTGGAGATCGATGTGGAGTAGGGGCAGTAGTCTTAGGAGCGAGTGCTTCTGCTGGGGATGTAAAATGGTATGATTCAATCAGTGGGGGCACACTTTTAGCCACAGGGACGTCCTATACAACAATTAGCTTATCTTCAACGGTTTCCTATTATGTGGAAGGTCTTTACCTGGGTTGTTCAAGTACGTCAAGGACGATTGTAAATGCTACCATAAAAGCAGTTCCAGCAGTCGTTTCTGTAAATTCTGCGGCCCGATGTGGCGATGGCTCAGTTACATTAAGTGGGACCCCTTCTGCAGGAACACTTGTTTGGTATGATTTAGCGAATGGAGGAACGCTACTAGCTACTTCTAATACCTACACGACTACAATTCTTTCAAGTACCACAAATTACTATGTAGAGGCATTAAATAATGGATGTAGTTCTACGCGATCTACTGTAACCGCCACGATTAGTCGCGTGACAATTGCGATATCCGGTTCGACAACTGCTTATGATCAAGTTAGTTTAACTGCTTCTGGAGGAACAAACTACTCTTGGACTGGCGGAAATAATGTTTCTTCAGCCACTAATTCATTTGATGAATCTGGAACTTACACGGTCACCGTAACAGATAATATTGGATGTAGTTCATCACAAAGTGTTCAAGTTGTTATTAATATTCGAGGAGTCAATCGATATGGAGAGTATGTCGATGCTAAATCGAACCAAATGAATCGTTTTGGTGAAGAGGGTAGTGATTTCCCATTAAAAAACTCAGGCCAAGTTAAAAAGTATGGCAAGTTTGCTTTATTCACAAATGGATTAGCGTTACATCTTGACGCCTCAGATCCATCTAGTTATAGTGGCACAGGAACAAACTGGGTTGACCTAGTTAATAATACAAACAAAGCGGTTTTGACAGCTGGTGCAACCTATCAAAATTTGTATGGAGGCTTAATGGAATTCAATGGGTCTGGAGCCTATGCAGAAATGCAAACCACACTAAGTGCTACTGATAATTTAACTATCGAAGCATGGATTTATCCTAGACAAGTAACAAATCAACAAGTAATTGTGGCGATGGATGGATCAACAGCGGGTATGGCGCATTTAATTTTAAATGGGAATCAACTTCAATTTGATTTATCAGGAGAGAGTGTAAAAACGGCGGACTTTACTTTCAAAACGAATAGGTGGTATCACGTGGCGGTGACTTTTGCTAAGGGCGCAAGGACTGTAGATTTTTATGTTAATGGCAAATGGAAAAATACCGATAACTATACAAATCCTGCAAGTGTGCCTAACAGTAAGTATTTATTTGGAGGCTATGCTAGTAACTCGAATTACTTTTTTAATGGTTACATGGCGGGGGCTCGTTTGTTTAATCAGAGCCTAAATGCGAATCAGATAAGTAATAACTTTAATAATGCCAAAGTTAAATTTGGACTATAAAACAGACCAATTAAATTTCAGTCCGGAAATTTTTTTGGACTAATTGTTCATAAAAAAATAATTGATTGCTTTAGATAAGGTCTATTTTTGCCTTGTTAATTGTGTTGCAAATACATTTAATACAGAGTGTTTACAGTTGAATTTTGTAGACTTCTGTTTAACCAAAGCGGATATTCCGTGTTCTAAATTAATATTACATGATCAAGAGAATTCAAAAACTCTTAGGGAAGTGTGCTATGCATTTTTCCTATTTAAGCTCAATAGGCTTATTCAAACGCTTCACACTTTTACTTTTACTTTTAATTTTAAGTTCGAGTGACTTGCTAGCGGGAGAAATTAGTTTATCCTTTTCCACCGGTTTTTTAGGCACCCAAGGGAATAACTCTAATTCTACTACAGGTAACCTTACGTTTTCCACTTTAGGAATTTCGCGCGCCAGTTTTAGTCAGGTTGATTTAAATGGTGATGGCAAGTTTGGAGATGGAGGCACTCAAGGAAATGACTTGGCCGGAACTATTAGATTGTATTTTACAAATGGATCTGTTATATCCCTACCAGGAGCTCTTAATTTTAGAAACAATGGCGGGTCGAGAGATATTTTCGGTTTTATTTTTGATTCAGGAGCAAATGTTTCATTTTCATACGGAGCATCACAAACGTATACAATCGTAAAAGGGACAACATCTAATACTAGTACATCAATGGGTTTGAGGGCATATGCCTCATCATACACAATAACTTCTACATTTGGTGGTAATGCGGCAACAAGTGGGTTATTAGACGAGTTAAATGCGGAATTACTTAATACTCCCCAACCCACTTCTATTTCTCTTACGAATGCAAATGTTACCGAAGGACAGAATTTAGTATTCACAGTAACTTTATCCGCTACAACAACGAGTCCGCAGGTGTTTACTTTTTCCGCATCGGGTTCGTCAACTTCTACTTCAGATTATTCCACGACGTATACTTTTTCTAATAGTGTTGTAAATAATGGTGATGGAACTATTACCGTACCAACTGGGGTTAGTAGTTTCACAATAACTGTAAATACTGTTGATGATTTAGTTGTGGAGTCGACAGAGACACTTATTTTGAATATAGGTAGTAAATCTGGTACAGGTAATATTTTAGATAATGAGGTCACACCTACATTAACGACAACAGGGACTCTTAAGACTTTTGTTTCTTGTTCAGGTTGTTCAATAGCACCTCAAAGCTTTACAGTCTCAGGATCGGATTTAACTACAAACGATATTTCTGTAGTAGCACCTGACGGTGTAGTTGTTTCAACGAATGCAAGTTCAGGTTTTGTTTCTTCTCTTTCCTTAACACCTACAAGTGGTACCGTTACCACTACTACCATTTTTGTGAAATTAGCTGATAATGCTACTTCTGTTAGTTCAGGAGTTATTTCAGTTTCTACTACTGGTGTTTCAGCTCGTAGTATTACAGTTACCACGAATACAGATAATTCATTAGATTTTAATGGTAGTAATAATACGGTGAACTTAGGCCCCTCTTCTGTGTTTAATATAACTACTAACTTTACAATAGAGGCCTGGGTTAAATTACCAAGCACTCCTAAAAATAGTATAAATACAATTGTTGCGAAAACAGCAGCTGGATTAGGAGACAATGGATTTATGTTTGGTATAAGTGATTGGAATACATCTAATCTTAAGCCGACTTTTGAATACTCCGGTGGGGCTGTATCTGCAGATGCATCTATTACAGCAGGAGTATGGAATCACGTGGCGGTTGTATTGAGTGGAACAACTTTGACATTTTATATTAATGGCCAAAATGTAGGCACCAAAACAGGGGTAAATATTGTAGCTAATACATCCCAAAACATGTACATAGGTAGTTTTGAAGGAAGTTATTATACCTTCAAAGGATCAATGGATAATCTTAGGTTTTGGAATGTAGTTAAATCGCAATCTGATATTCAGTCAAATATGGTGACAGAAATGATTGGGTCAGAATCAAATCTAATAGCGAGTTATAATTTTAATCAAGGAGTTATAGGAGGCACAAACACCTCAATAACCAATCTGCTCGATAACACAAATAATTCGTTAAATGGCAGTTTAAGTTTGTTTACTAAAACAGGTTCAACTTCGAATTTTATATCGGGTTTTATTCCTGAAATTGATGGGTTGTCTAGTTTAATTAAAGGTAATACTTCAACTTACACTAATGGATTAACTGGAGGAATTTGGTCTTCTTCAAATACTTCAATTGCTACTGTTAATTCATCCACGGGAGTAGTGACTGCTATAAATGGAGGCTCTGTTGATATTTCTTACACAATATGTGGAAAAGTTTCAAAGAAGACTATTTCAATTGTAGGCCCCGCTATATCAACTTCAGGAACTTTAGCCGCTTTAAGTACTTGTATCGGTAGCGCTTCATCGGCAAGTTCTTTTTCAGTTTCAGCATCTAACCTTTCCTCGAATTTAGTATTAACAGCCCCAACAGGTTATGAAATTTCGCTAAGTTCTACAGGCAACTATAGTTCTACTTTAACTATTGCTCCTAACTCTGGAACTATATCATCTACTTTAATTTATGTTAGAATAGCCGCAACGGCAACTGTAGTTAGCAGTAGTACAATTTCTTTGGAGTCATCGGGAGCATTAACAATTACAGTATCAGTTTCCGGAACAGTAAATGCATATCCTACTATTTCAGTGACGCCCAATGCTCCTACTGTTTCTATAGGAAGTTCTGTAACATTAACTGCCACAGGAGCAACTAGCTATAGCTGGTCACCAACTTCAGGATTGTCTGCATCGAACACCGCTTCGGTCTCAGCCTCACCTACAGTAACCACTACCTATACTGTTACTGGGACTAGCTCTAGTTGTACGGGAACAGCATCTGTTACTGTTACAGTAATTGCAGACACAGATGGTGACGGAGTTTTAGATACGACTGAGACCACAGATAATACGGATCCGAATGATGTGTGTTCTTATAAAGCCTCAAGTCAGACATTATCACCTACCTCAGCGTGGTTAAATGCAGACTGCGATGGTGACGGCACACCTAACGGAACTGACACAGCTCCGAAAGACCCATGCGTTCACACAGCAGGTGCTACGCCTGTAACAACCAATGCGATTTGGCGTGCTGCAGATTGCGATGGAGATGGAGTGACGAATGGAAAAGAGACGGATGATGGAACGGATCCAAACGACGGATGTTCATACGTAGCCGCAAGCAAGACACTAACACCTAGTACAGCTTGGAATGCCTTAGACTGCGACGGCGACGGCACACCTAACGGTACAGACACTGCTCCGAAAGACCCTTGTGTTCACGCAGCAGGCGCGACACCGGTAACGACGAATGCGATTTGGCGTGCAGCAGATTGCGACGGTGATGGGGTGACGAATGGAAAAGAATCCGATGACAACACAGATCCTAACGATGGATGTTCATATGTAGTCGCAAGCAAGACACTAACACCAAGTACAGCTTGGAATGCTTTAGACTGCGACGGCGACGGAACACCTAACGGAACAGATACAGATCCGAAAGATCCATGTGTTCACGCAGTAGGTGCAACACCAGTAACGACGAATGCGATCTGGCGAGCAGCGGATTGCGATGGAGATGGTGTGACGAATGGAAAAGAGGCGGATGACAATACAGATCCGAATAATGGTTGTGATTACAAAGTAGCTAGCAGAACGCTAACACCTACTGCCGCATGGGGAACTTTAGACTGCGATGCGGACGGTAACCCGAACTCAACAGACCCGAACATTGATAGACCTACAGCCAGCAATGATGTGGCGAATGTTCCGAGCTCAGGAATCGTAACGGTTAATATCTTAACAAATGATGACTTCTTGCCTGGAGCAAATACAGGAATCGAAAGACGTGCGTCACCAAATGATGGAACGGCAAAGGGAACGGTAAGCTTTAATCCATTAACAGGTGAGATGACCTATAAGCGCGCTCCATTCGAGACTGGTTTAGTAACGATGGGATATAAAGTGACGAATAATGCGGTAAATCCTCCAGTTTCTTCATTTGCCTTCGTCACCATCTTAGCTTGCGACCTAGCGGATCCTTTATCGGATTGCGATGGAGATGGCGAATTAAATGGAACGGATCTAGCGCCGACTGATCCTTGCGTTTATGAGCCTTCACGTCAAGTGAAAGTGAATGTGTCTGATGACTGGAAAGCATTGGATTGCGACGGCGACGGAGTAATCAATGGCACGGAATTACTAGACGGAACATCCGCTTCAGACGCTTGTTCGTTTAAAGGAACTAGCATCACCTTGTCCCCTAGTGCGGCCTGGTTGCTATTGGATTGTGACGCGGATGGCGTGACGAATCAGGTAGAAGGAACGCAGGACTTTGACGGAGATGGCATTCCAAACTGCTTGGATACCGATTCTGACGGAGACAGTATTTCGGATAAATTAGAGACGACAGTCGATACGGATAAAGACGGTAAGCCGGATTATTTAGACTTAGATTCTGATAACGATGGTATTCTAGATTCAGTAGAAAACAAGGCGTGTACCGGAACGGGAATTCTTTGTGATACGGATGCGGACGGTATACCGAACTTCCGCGATTTAGATTCAGATGCAGATCAAATCTCTGATGTGATCGAAGCGAGTGGTTCGGATTACAATAAAGATGGTATCGCGGATGGTAACATCGATGAGAAGGGAATTCCAAGTTCGGCGAATAAAGGATTAACACCTCCGGATACGGATCGGGACGGGAAGTTAGATCCGTATGATGTGGATTCGGATGGGGATGGCATTTTGGATTTTGACGAGGAGTATAATGAGGATGCAGACTTCGCGGATTGCGATAAGGATGGCATTATTAATCGCTTAGATCCGGATGAGTGTGACATCTTCTCTCCACAAGGTATTTCGCCAAATGGGGATGGTAAGAATGACCGCTTAGTGTTTAAAGGTTTGTTCTTACGAAAGATTCCAAATCGCTTATCGATATTTAATCGATGGGGCACGCTGGTATTCGAGATGGAAAGCTATGATAATAGTTTCACGGGCACCTTGTTGCCGGATGGAACGTATTATTACATCCTTGACTTCTTTGGCAAAAAACCAACGATTAGTAATTATTTATCAGTAGACCGCACGATTAAATAGAGATGAAAAAGATAAGATATATACTACTAGCTGGCCTACTTATAGGGACTTTCGTAGTTCAGGCGCAGATTGAGACGATGTATTCGATGTATCGTTTAAACCCCGTGATTACTTCGCCAGCTTTTGCGGGTGAGGTGGAGCACCAGGCTGAAATTACGGCGATGAATCGCCAGCAATGGATTGGTATCCAAGGAGCGCCGCGTACGATGGCCTTTACGGGGAATTTTAAGTGGAAACCGAAAACGGGTTTGGCGATTTTAGCAATGTCTGATATCGCTGGTCCGTTGAAGATTTCGACGGTGGCGGGTGACTTTGCATACCAAGTAAAATTGAATGACAATTGGAAGGTGTCTGGCGGTGTTCGCGTGGGCGCTTCTAGTTTAAGCTTAGACTACGACGGTATTCAGGTGGTGGATCCAACTGACCCGGTATTCCAAGGCGATCGCTCTACCGGTGTGAAGTTTAACACCGGATGGGGATTGCGCTTAGGGAATGCTAAAGGGACGTTTGTGGCGATTTCTCAGCCGCGGGTGATTAGCTATGATTTTGGCAATGTGAATGGAGGCTATAAGGACGTGACCTATCATTATGTGAATGCGGGAACGACGATGAAACTATCGAACTTTATTACGTTGATGCCATCGTTTATGGCGCG
>JACCEB010644582.1_pt1 | contig 15508 bp, 9 predicted proteins | sample 7454761 | NCBI WGS metagenome assembly JACCEB01 (sample SAMN15323454, study PRJNA562643) | freshwater metagenome | isolation source: river surface water | place: USA:Blue River Watershed | collected 2017-08-18 | reverse complement strand
CAACAGTACCAACACCAGATACATTTGCATTAGTGGCATTTAAAAATCCAACAGTACCAACACCAGTTACATTTGCATTAGTGGCACTTAAGGTTGCAATGGTACCAACACCAGTTACATTTGCATTGGTAGCATTTAAAAATCCAACAGTACCAACACCAGATACATCTGCATTAGTGGCACTTAAGGTTGCAACAGTACCAACACCACTATAATTTAAAGAAGTACCACTTAAAGTAGTTACAATGCCCGTATTAATATATGCTGTTGTTATTATTCCAACATTAATACTTGCAATACCCGATAAACTTATGTTAGTGTTATCAGTATTGACTGTAACTATTCCTGCAGAATGTGAAGAAACTAATAATCTAGTACCGAAATCAATAGTAGTTACTACACCAATAAAATTTGGATAATTATCATAAACTGCAATAGAACCACCAACTGCAGTAATTACAACCTGACCAGTAGAAGTCGAAATTGATATATTATTTCCAGCAGCAATTGATGTTACAACTCCACTCAAATTTGTTGCAGATCCACTAAATATACCACTAAATGTGGATGCACTAACAATACCGGAAATATTTACATTTCCATATACATCAAGACTTTGACTTGGAATGGTTGTTCCTATACCTACAGAATATCCAGAACCTACAATTACATTTGAGGTAACTTGACCACCAATAGAAATATCTGTGCTTATCGCTACATTAATGGCATTAATATTTAAATTATTCGGGCTAGTAATATTAGGAGATCCAGAAGATCCAACAAGATTTACTTGTTTTACTCCAAAATTTTTATCTGCCATTGGTTTTTTTAGATATTTATACTTGAGTGAAAGTTATTCCGGAAAAATTTACACCGGACATTGATGAAACAATATTATTTGCATATGGATTATATAAAACTTTGTGAGAAGCATCTCTAAGATTATTTGGATCTGACCAATATGATACTGAATTTATACCGACAGCATCGTCTCCCTTATATGGGTCATATAAAAAATCATCTACAGATACTGAAGCAGTGTTTAATAACCAATTTCTAATTTCAGTTCTTGTAGATTTTGGTCGAGATTCAAGATGCAATCCAATAACACCAGTGACATTTGGTGCAGCCATACTAGTCCCACTAAGGTAAGTATTATAGTACAGTCCATTTCTTGGATCATTAAAACCAACACTATAAGGTGATAAGATATTAGATCCTGCAGCCCATATATCAATCGAAGGTCCAGTATTACTGAAAAAAGACTTTCTTTCTGAAGTTATTCCACTCTGAACAATAACACTAGAATCCAAAGACCCTACTTTTATAACGGCATCAGACAATCCATAATGCCCAATAGCAGGAGTTCCTGGTCTGCAATAATAATTATCATATCCTGAAGAATAGAAAAAAGAACCGGAAGTAAATTCATTATTATAGTCAACCCCTCCAATTAAATCTTGTTTTCCGTTACCATCTCCAGAATTTCCTGCAGAACAAACTAATACCATATTTTGACAATCAAAATCGTCTAATAATTCATCAACTTGAGTTTGTCCAGTAATTCTCCTGGTAGTAAATTGATAATATTGGGTGCCAGAAACTGGTGGTATAAAATAAACTGCGGGAAGATAATTAGGATCTGCCTCAATGTCTACGGAAGAATGATTAATTCCTCTAAAAGACGCAGAATATGGACTAGTATACAGAACGAATTGTCTATGTCCCCAACTACAATTAACTACTGTTGGATTTTTTAATCCTGTTCTTGGATTTACTGGTTTATTTTTATGCCAAACTCTAATATAATCAAATCCATCTGAAGGTTCAGCCCATCCAAGATCAGACCTATCAACACAAGCAATACTCCAAATATTAGCATTAAAACACAATCCAAATTGATTTCCTGCTACAGTTCCTGCAACATGACTACCATGCCAAGAACCGTTGAAGGTATTGGAGTTTAAAGCATTTGCCTCAGTATAATTTGCCAAAATTCCAGACCCAGGAGCAGTAAGACCATTTGCTGACCAACTAAATCCATATTCTGATGGCCCATGAAGTAAAATATCACGAACTCTTGTGACAGAAAAAGTTGACACTCCTACAGGAACAGAATTATAACCTGGTTTTAAAAATTCTGGATGATCCCATCTAACTCCAGTATCCATAATAACAATATCAACATCTTTTCCACTTAAAGAATACTGAATATCAGAATCAATAGTTGTATTGCTACCAAAATTGTTAGTTTTTGATTGATGCCTATAAAGTCCCCATTGAGTAAAAGTTAATGCTACTCCAGGTGATATTCCTCCTCTAAGATTTGTTACATTTATTTTAAATCTATTAACCTCAGTATGCCTATCAAATTCTTCATCCAATTTTCTTTGTTCTAAAATTATTGGGTTGTGCATTGAAGATTTTTCAACCCACTCAATTTTTGGATGCAATTTTAAAACTTCCGACTCAGTAAAAGACATATTATATACAGATCTTTTTGACGAAAATGGTAATTCAGATATACACTCAATTTTTCTATTTGGAATACCATCAATTTCATTTTCATTTATAATATAATTGTGAATTTCTTCCCAATCTTCTTCATTTTTTACACAAATTACATAAGATTGTGAAACATTATCAGATATTGAACTAAGTGCAACTACTCTACCTATTTCATTTACTACGGTACGCATCAGAGCATAGTCTCCCTTACAAATCTATAAGTTATTGTTCCATTTATCCCTGGTTCAGGAATTAGTCTTAATATCATTTCACCAGAAGTTATTGTTGCACCTATAGAAACAATTAAATCTGGTTGATACATAATTGCATATTCTTGAGAATATGCAGAAGTTCCATCTTGCATAACAAGAACTTTTTGTGACTGAATATACGTACCATATCCAACATGAATTGTATATTCGGAAGTTTTAAAGTCAGTTTGAGAAATTGTAAAAGAATCTATTATATACAAATTACCAGGAAAACCAAATACTGATCCGGATCCAGTTTTTATTCCATAAATATTTTCAATTTGTATAGGAGTTAATGGGTTTGTTGTTGCTATACCAACATTTCCAGATGATCTATAAACAGTATTACCTATTCCAGATGTCCATTTTGACGCAATAAATGGACTTCCATTTTGCCAAAATGAACCAGTAAAATTAATATCTCCTCTAACATCTAAAGTATATAATGGATTTGTTGTTGCTATACCAACACTACCCAATCCAGTAACAACAAAAGGTGTTAGATCTGGATTTGTAGAATCTTCAACAACTAATGCATTACCAGAACCAGATTGAGTAACTCTTAATGCATCAGAGGTAGTGCTAACAGATATTACTGCTTTATCTAATACATTCAGATTAGTTACATTACTTGTAACAGTTGTAGAAATAGTACCAGAAAGATTAGTTACACTTCCTGAAGTATAAGTTAAATTGTTACCAGATAAGGTAGTAATAATACCTGTATTAATATAACCGGTTGTAATTACTCCAACCGAAATAGATGCAATACCAGATACGTTAAGACTAGTTGCATTAGCAGTGCTTAAAAAACCAGTATTAACACTTGCAATACCAGATACATTTAAATTAGTTGAACTAACATTACCAATAAAAGTTGCATCATTAGAATATAATGTTGTAATAGTACCAATACCATTATAATTTAAATTAGATCCACTTAAAGTAGTTACAACACCAGTATTAATATATGCAGTCGTTACTACTGCAGTACCTATAGTTGAAAATCCAGTTACTTTTAAATTTGTTATTGATGCATAATCAAATTCAATATCATCTACAAACAAATCACCAGTTATTCTTGCATCTCCATAAACATACAATGCAGTTAATCCTGCAGATACTGGTGATCTAATATCCACAATATAAATGGGACTTGCTGTACCAAATCCCGTTAATCCAGAATTTGTTGAAGTAATTACAGTACCACCAGATCCTACATTAAATTCGGTAAGTACTGTACTAATTCCTGAAATATTAATATCTGTTGCACCTATTCCGCCAAAAACTTCAAGCTTTGTTTTTGGATTTGTAGTTCCAATACCAATTTTATTTACTATACTATCAACAAAAAGTAGATCATGATCTACTTGCAAACCATTTTTGACTATAAAGTTTTTTTGAACTGCCATTGCAGGAGAGCGCCTACTTTTTTATATTTAGATGAGAATATATATGTTTATAATATATCACCAAGTATTACCACACTCATCAACAGCTCCAGTAGATGATCTTGTTAAACCAGAATTTGCAATAGCATTTTGCATATCACTAATGTTTTGATATGGACGTGTTCCATTAATAGTAACTGAATATCTATTAGCATAAAAATTCATTTCAGATATAGTTGGAGGTCTATTAAAAGATGATCTAAATTGATTATTGATAGCACTTATTAGTGTAGCATGATTAACTCCATCACTTGTTTCATTCCAATTAATCTGAACATAACTACCTTGACCAGAATTTCCTACTTGAGATCTACCACCACCATCACCACCTCTACGCCAATTAGATCCACCAGAAGCGCCAAATGGACCAGATCCGTCATTTCCCGCATCCGTGCCACCTTGTCCCGTAGTATTTACATTTGCGGGCATTGAAAACCACTGATTTCCGGGAGAATTTCCTCCACCTACACCTCCAATATTACGTCCTCCTCCACCACCACCTCTACCTCGTAAAATATCAGCACCAGTTGCACCATCTTGAATTACACCTCCAGGTCCTTGACCAGCAAAACTTCCCACACCTCCATTATTTGGAGTATTTCCTGCAGCATTTGCACCCGACCCTGCAGGGGGAGAACCATATCGGATAGTTAGAGTTTTTCCAGGAAACCCAGAAATATTTCCATAAGCACGACCTCCGCCGCCTCCTCCTCCTCCACTAAGTTGCGGTCCTCCACCACCTCCACCACCTCCTCCTCCGACTACATAACCATAAACAGAATAAATGTTACTAGGAAAAGTAAATGTAGCTACAACACCACCAGAAGATAAACCATTTCCATCGTAGATAGATGAACGAGGAGTAGACGTAGCAACTCTTGCAAAAACATTCAAACCACTTCCAGAGGCATCTACAAAATAATAATCAAACCCAGATCCAGCGTTTGCTAATCTATAATTCATAGCTATGTTTGATACTTGATTTAAACCAACAGTTGTATTAGTAGGAACACATGGAGCAACACTTACAAATACACTTGCAGTACTAGAATTATCACAACCACCATTAGATATTGCATATATTGTATATTGTTGAGAACTGGTTAGTCCATTTAGTGTTATCGACCCAAAAGTTCCAGTTGCCCCAAAATTAGAAACAACGGAACTTGCATTTGCTGAATTCCAAGCTAATGTCACACTTCCTCTATATGGAACAAAAGTACTACTAGCACTTAAAGATACTGCAGCTGTTGTTTGAGATGCAACAGTTGCGGTAGAAGTTGCAGTTGCTCCGTCAGAGCTAGTAACAGTAGCAGAAAAAGTTCTACTCCTTGTAATTGGTCCAACAGATAAAGTTCCAGATGTTGTGACTCCACTAAATCCGTCAGTAGTAATCAAAACTGCATTAGTAGATGTCCAAGTTAAAGTAGTACTTTGTCCGCAGGTAAGATTTTGTGGAGATGCTGTTAAAGTAATAGTTGGAGTTGTAATTGCTCTTGTTGTAACAGACCAATTTGAAGTAACTGAACCGCCAGTAGCAGAAGATGTCAAAGTTATAGTTGTAGTTCTAGTTTGTGAAAAAGACCCTGCAGTCATAAAAACTGTACAAGTAACTCCCGGAAGAACTTGTAAATTATTTCCTATTACTCCATTAACCGATAGATATGAGTTTGCATTTGAAGTACTTACGGTAACTCCACAATCACTATCATAACTTGTTGGTGTAAAAGTCACCGAGTGTAATGTAGAAGGTTCAACTCCATTCACATTAGTAAGAGATGGTGCAGTTAAAGTACAATTACGAATTGCACTTTGAACAACCCAACTATCACTTATTGTTCGAAATAGAATATTATTAATGTCATTATTATCAACACCATCAACATTAAATCTTGTCGATACTGTTCCATTTGATGCTGGAGATGTTGTAATTCTTAAGTCTATAGAATCTCCATTTAAAACAGAATATGGATTTGTACTAAAATCTCTAACTACAAGTCCATTTCTAGTGACTCTAAATTGAGCATTGTCTACATTATTTGTAAGATAAGCAGTCGCTACTCCCGTAGGATTGTCTGTCATCTCAGTCAAGACAATCGGACTACTTATTACAGGAACATTTCTTGCCTGTTGAGTTATATCAACAATTGAAAATTGTCTAGGAATAGTATCGCTTATTGGGGGTCTAGTTGTAACTGTAAAAGAACTTGTAACCCCTATAGGAGTATTAGCTCCTGTAATTGTTAAAATGGCCGAGGTTGACGCACTATATTCTGGAGAAGAATTTACTCTTAATGTTAAGGTATCACCATTATATACAGTTGTTGGAGATGCGCTAAAATCTCTAATAAGTGCTGTCCCACGCTCAACTTTTAAAAATCCACCAGAAATATCTGCAGTGAGAGGTACTGGTGCAGAATCTGTGTGATTATCTGCCCCAGACAAAGTTATAGAATTACTGTCAAATGAAGACGATATAGCAACATTTGTATAATTTGTAAAAGAGAACTGATCTACTGTAGTATCTGCAGGTCTTGTTGAAACAGAAAATGTTTTCTTATATGTTCCGACTGTCAACTCAGTAGTATTTGTTTTTGAATAATCAGATGGTCCTGCTAATACAACTGAAATAGTATCTCCATTTGTAATTGTCGAAGAAGTTCCTGCAGGACCTCCATTTTTACTAAAAGATCCAATACCCAATGTAATAGATGCACCAACGTACCAAGAAGTATCTAATCCACTTATAGTGACAGTATTACTTGTTTTTACTACATTTAACTCTTGATTTGTAAAGTTATTGAGAATAAAATCATCAGGAGTTCTATCTAAAGATTTTGTCGTTACTAAAAATTCTTTTTGTAATTTACCTATGGTTAAATTTGTAGTATAGGTTTTTAAAAAATCCAAATCTGAATTTAATGTTGTAGGCACTAATATCGAAATAGTATCATTTGGTCTTACAAAAGATGGTCCACTAGTAAAAATACCACTATTAATAGATATTGATGCTCCCGCACTTACACTGGTAAGAACTTTATTATTGATTCCGGTAATTGTAATAGGTCCTACAACTACAGAAGAACCTGGTTGAATATCAGTTAAATTATTTAAGGAAAAATCATCAGGTAAATCATCAATATATCCTCTATAAGAATATTCTGCAGAATCGCCAAGAGCACCTAATAATGGACTCATTTATTTTCTCCTTAACTATACTGAGATTGGGAACAAAGAACTGTATATGTATTTGATGCAGTTTTAACAATCACATAAGTATAAACATCTATTCCATTTGGATTGCCCGAAGTAATAGGAATTCCTCCATAAACTTTAGGAGATTGCACAACACCATCTATTTGAACACTTGTATTATAATAAGCAGTAGATCCTTGAGTTGTTATTATTGCAATCGTTGCAGATTCACCGACATTTAAAAAACTATTTAATGTCTGAGTAGAATTTCCTCTAAAATTAATAACCCAATTACCTTGAGCAGGAGATGTAAAATAATAAACATTGTTATCGCCAAGATCGATATCTTGAATTGTCGCAGAAGTTAATATTGTAGAAGTAATTGTTGCAGTTTCAATAATTTCAAAAACTCTTAGCATTCCATTAATGGATGTGCTTCCCTCAACATAAAGTCCAAATCCAGCTTTAGCACTCGTCGTACCAATACCAATAGGAGTACTAGTGTGAACACCAATAGCATCTTTTCTCCAAATATCAGAAACATTTGTTAATCCAGACCCATCACCAATGTGAGTTCCAATAAAACTGCTTGCACTAATACTAGTAACTTCTAAATCAACACTATTTGCTGATTTGCTAATTGGTCCGAATTTTTTCCAAGTATTATCTGAAGTATAAACCCATCCAAGAGTTTTACCACTCTCTGGAGTATCTAAATAAACAACATCTCCAGGGTTTCCTGCATTAGTTGGAGTAGAAATTCCTACTGTATATTTTCTAGAAACAGTAGAATCTCCTTGTAGTAACAAATAATTAGTTTCAAGTCCTTTTGGTGATGTTGAGGTTACTTTGTTAGTAAAAACGACAGGTCCATCAAATTTTGAAATAACTTTGTTATCAGGACCACCTTCAACTCTAATAGAATTGCTAAAATTACCCTCAATAGGATTAATGATATTAATACCACTTTGATTTGAAATATCTTCCCCAGTAAAAGTTTGAATAGGTGTATCAAATACCTCTTCTTGTCCAGTAATTGTGCTTAATTTTTTATTACCAGAATATGAAATACCCTTATCATTCATTCCTGTGAAGAAATTAATTCCGCCATCAGACTTAAATGTTTGAGAAATTAATTCTTCTTGAGAAGATATTTGTCTATCTTGACGGTCTGGGAACGCAGTTGAATAATTTCCGGGACCATATCCAACATATTCAAAAGTATGTCCCGATGCACGAATAATTGAATGTCTTCTAAATTCAATTGGTAGAGGTTTAATTCTTCTAACTGTTGTACCCGAACTGTGAGAACGACTTGATGTGCCCAGAACACCCCTATAAACAGAAACTGTATTGCTAGTAACTGTTGTTTTAATTCTTACAATTTCATCTTCAATTTCAAGATAATCTCCAACATTTAAATCTAAACCAGAAACAGGAATATTAATTGTATTTACGGTAGGTCCAGTTATTGCCGCAGATAAAGTTGTTGTTACATTATCATACTTAGAAACTAAACGTCCACTAATATTTTCATCATTAATTGTAATGTTTCCTGCATTTGAAGATATACCTCGCCTATAAGCATAAATTGTTCCAGATACAACTGGAGAGATAGTGCCTATACCAATATTAATTGAGAAAGAAGTTGCATTATTAATTTTTTTAATTACAAAAGAATTATTATAGAATGAATCTGTTGAACCACTTAAAGTTATTACATTATTAACTCTAAATCCATGATTGTTCGTTGTAGTAACAATTCCAATTCCAGTGGTTGAATTATATGTTAATGATGCAACAGGAATAGCTTTACCAACAAGAGTACAAAGAGAATTTGATGTGATAAATTGTCCAAGTCCAGTTGTGGACGTTGGATTTATTGTAGAAATTGGAATTACTTCTATTTGATTTGAATTGCCCTCAGAAATTCCACTAATCCTATAGAGAGAATTGTAATTATCATAACCAACTGAACTTATTCCACTAATCTTAAGAATATCATCTGTATTATTATAAATTGAAGTTACACTTACAATTCCAACAGAGTACCCTGATGTTGTAGCAACGCCTACAATAGATAAAGTATTACCTATACCATAAGCACTACCACCATCCATTATTTTAATATTAGTTATTGATCCAGATTCTACTTTTATTCTTGCAGTAGCATTCTTACCTGTTCCATTTTGACCAACAAGTTTTGCATTATAAAAATATTCTGTACCAATACCAGTACCATATCCAGTTCCAGGATTAATAATACTTAAAGAAGTAACTCTGTTTAATCCATGGTCAACTTTACTATAAATTGTGTGTGCTGTTCCAGTGGAATTTGAAATAATATTGGTAACACCAAATCCAATATTTGTATCAAAAATTAACTTTTCAATAGTTTCTTTAGTAATACTATTTTGAGGTTCATCTATGACAACTTGACCTATTGGGTCTGGTAAAGCATAGCAAGTTGATTTTTTGGGATCAGAAATAGGATTATCTCTGTTTATTTGTGGGTATAAATTATTTACTGGTTGAATAAACTTAAGATCTGAAAAAGGTGCTACATTAGGAGAATTTGAAGAATTAACTAAAGTTAAATGATATACACCATCTTGAACATTTTTGATATATTTTTTAATCTCTTGTGTTCTATAAATTAAGAAAGTGTTGTTATATCTTTTTTTCTGGAAATATGGCAAAGATGTAGTACGATTAGAAGTATTATTTGTAAAAGTACCAGGATCAATATCTAAAGAATAACTAAAATGTTTAGTGCTATTAATACCAATAACAGTAAATAAACCATTATAACCTAAATTTTGTGCTCCAGTAGTATTATTCGTACTTGTAATATTATTAATTGTAACCTGAGATCCAAGAGTCAAATCATGCGGCAATTCTGTAATAACATCTACTATATTCGTATTACCATCCCAAGCAGCATTTGCAATTAATCTTGGATTTCGTAAATTAGTTACATTAGAAAGAGTTGTTGATGATTGATTGAATTGATAACTAACTTCAATATCAGTATCACCAATACAAGAACTTGACTCTTGAACTATAAATCCATCAGAAGGAGGACGAGCAGTTATACTGGAATCTTTTGGAATGACATAACGAACTCTGTAAATAGAATCATTTAATGAACGTGTATCCGATTTACGAGTAATAAATGTTCTTGGAGTTGCTGCACCAAAAACAGTCGTTCCAAAACCAACTAGAGTAGGATAAATGCTATTATCAGTTGATGCCGTACCTACAGTTATATACCATTGATTCTGAGTAGAATCAAATTGAATGGGGTGACCAACATCTCCGGAGTTTTTATCAGAAACTCTACTGACAACTGTTAAAATACCACCTCGATTATTAATTGTTATCTCAGAGTCATCTAAAGCATCATTTAAAGTTTGAGCTAGTTTTAACTGATTGCCCAATAATCCAGTTGTGATTGCATAATAAACTTGATTTGATTTCAATCCATCTGGAAGATGACCGTTATTACTAATTACTCTGACAGTTTCTCCATCTAAGAGAGAGTGGTTTGTAGTAAGATTGATAATATTACCAGATATGTAATTTACACCACTTATTACAGAAACTCTGTATGATTTTTCTGAGGTAATTTCATTTCCGGTATATTGAGTATTCGGCATTATAATTCTTGCCGAATATTGGGTTGTAATTCCACTTTGAGATAACAAAACATTCAATCTGTCATTATTTTTTGCACCAATTCGGTATCCTTCAATGACATTATCTGGTGGAATAGACTGATTTGTTTCATTATAAAGATAAAGTTTGCTTACAGAAGAAATGCCAATGGTTTTCTCTACATCGATAGAATTAAACTCAAGAGTAGTTTCTAATGGTTCAAATTCTTTTGGAGGAATAATATGAGTAATATATCCAACATCATCTCTTGGATATGCATTAGATCTAAATCCAAATGCACTTAATGCTCTTGAACCAAAATTGGAGTTTGAGTTTGTAACAGATTGATCTCCACCAGATTCTACAACAAAGTGAAGTCCATATCCAATCGCAAAAACAGATACAACCTGAATGAATGCATCATTTGAACATTTTATATGATAATTTTCATATTCTGGTTTGTATCTTGCAAGAGAATCTGTATTTATATTTTCATTTCCACTTACAGTAGAATCTTCATATAATCCCGTTACTTCATTATATTTTACAAACGCATTGTTATCTTTTTGTAGTCCAATTCCAGTAAATTGAGCTACAACCATACTCTTAAATCCAGATGCTTTACTTCCATCAGCATGAAGTCCACACATACCATAAACAGATCTCATCGAAATGTTAAAGATATATGGAGAGGCAGAAGTTACAGTATCTGAACTAATATTTAATAAAGCGCCGATTGAAGAAGGTGCTGGAACTGATGGAATAGATGATACTTTATACTGAATTCTATTACCACTCAATACTTCACTAACAACATGCTGACCATCATATCCTGGAGAAGAAACACCTTCAATACGAATTGGAGTATCTACATCTAATCCCAAGCTATTTGGTTCTAAAGTTGCAGTAATTATATTTGTTGCAACTACTCCATCACCAGCTTTAATACTCGTGATGCCAACATCACCACCTGTAGATCCAACAATTCGATACTCATCAATTTTTGGCTGAATATCTAAAGGAGAATTTGTAGTTTCTGGAGGAATTTCTCTTCCACTAGAAGGACCATATGCAATAGCTATTTTTTCATAATAAACATCTAAATCTGTTTTTTGAACAGAATATGATTGAAATTCATCTTGTATGTTAATATTATTAAGACCATCCGCATACTCAAAACAAGTTAGTTTATGATGGGAAAAATTAGGAACATATTGATTTGAAGTATAATCCTTATAGCAATATCCATTTGGTTCAGCATCTAAAATACTAAACTGCCAAAAGTAACAAGCACCAGTTACTCTAAAAATTGCAGACCTTTCAATGGAAGAATTTTCAGGATCTGGTACATACTTTGGTCTAATTTTTGTTTTTCTTAAGTCAAGACCAACAATTGATGTTCCTCTTGGTATAATGACTCCACCATGAATACTATTAAATTTATAAAGAACATTAGTATCAGATTCAATATTAAAATTAGTTGTTAAATCAAATGGAGCGAAATCTATTAAAGTTTCACTTGATCTTGTAAGAAAAGAACCCCCATTGGGGCTTAATGGAATCCATCCGGGTCTATTATCAACAATATGCTCTCCAGGATAGATTAAAATTGTCGTTTTTCCAAACCTATCGTTATCAAGTCCTCTCTGATAAGAAAATCTGGATGCTTCTATAAGAGCACGTTGAATAGTTTTAAAAGGTCTTGTTAAACTATTTCCTCTATTTTCTACACTATCAGTTGAATCTGCACTTGATGGGTCAACATATAAAATTTCACCGCGAGTATTCTTAAGAAAATTATCGAGTCTTGATAGCCCCATTTTTATTAATCTTATTGCTTTCGTTATAGATTATTTATCAGCATCGATTGTTCTTATTTTATTACAACAAAACCCTCGTAAGAGGGTTTTGAAGTCACACGTTTTGGGGTCACTACGATTAGTATCGCTTTAATATTCTAATAAAAACTTAGAAATTTGTCAAGACTCTTCTTCATCGTCAGTTTTATTTTCTGCATCAGCAACATTTTTTTCCGGAAGAGTAATACCAGTTTGTTGAAGATATTCAATAATACCTTGCAATTTTAACACCATTTCTTTTTTATAATTTAGTTGTTCATTTAGTGAATTGATTTCAGAAATAAGACTTTTTTGCTCTTCGATTGCTTGTTGAAGGTGCTGTTGTTGTTCTATCATAATAATCTAAAAAATTTATTATATTTATGTTTACCATTTTAACCTTTTTTCTAAGTCTTTGTCAAATACCATCAAGTATCTGTGTTTGCGACTCCTTTCTCTCCATTCACCTTCAGAACCTTTTACTTTACCTCGCGAATGCTTAGTACCGTCTGCATAGTAGAAATCTTTCTTTGCATCTGTAAGACCATAATACTTAAAGTTGCAAGCCCTATAAATTGTGCCCCTATGAAAGTCATTATCAGCATATGAGAGGATTGCTTTGACTTCAGTATCTTTTCGCAGTTGTCTAATCGCTTTTGAAACGAACCAAGAAGTGATATTATACTCGCTCTGTTGAGTTTGTGGATGAATGCAGAGTCTTGAGAGTTCGAAAAGTCCTTGTTGCTCATTTCGTTCAAGTCCAAAAGCGCCTTTTGCAATTTCTGGAACAGGCAGTCCCGTAAAGATACAGACCCCTTTTAGTCCACCAATATTTAGAGGTGAGAACTCATTTCCTTGAAACAATCCGTAATTATATCCCGACTTAAATCCTTTTGATATATCTTTGAGATAGTGATATTCCAGAAGAAGTTCTTCTGCCTGCTTCTTGGAAACTCTATCAAGATAAAAATCGGATTTCATTCAAATTGCTTACAATTCATCATGTATTCTACTGTATTTGCTACATCATTCATAGCATCGCGAAGAAATGGTTGCTGTCCCGATTCTTGTTTTACAATGGGTCGTGAGTCGTCGGATAAAGTCCAACGCCATTGCTGCATAGATTCACAGTACCAAAGATTGATTTTCATTTTATAGTTTTATGAGAACTAAAGCCCCCGACCGGATTTGAACCAGCGACCAACGGTTTACAAAACCGTTGCTCTACCACTGAGCTACAAGGGCATCAATCAGCAGGCATCATTTCTGGATTTTCCAGTTCAACTTCAAATAACATTGGATGACATTCTTCATCAATCAGATAGAATGATGATTTATATAAGTCCTCTGGTTCGAAGCGTCTTTCTTTGTCTGCTAATTCTATGAGTTCCAAATCGCACATAAGACTATCTGGAACATCATCAAAAGTAAAAGGAACTTGATTTATAAAGTACATCAGAACCAATTGGGTTCCTCTATTGTACCAGCAATATCTTGCATCAATACGGTACTTCATAGGATGTTCCTACTTTTGTTTATTTAGAGGAAGTTTATATCCTCTAATAGGGCGAGGGAGACTTGAACTCCCACGGGCATACGCCCAACAGATTTTAAGTCTGGTGTGTCTACCGATTCCACCACCGCCCCGTAAAAATCACGCTTGGTACGTGATAGGATTATACTTGAGGTACTCAAAGAATGTCAAGCGCATTTCTTTTTGTGACATTCCACAGTGTTTTGCAGCTTCTGGAAGATTCATTTTAGAATAAAACAAACCTTCATTTGCTTCTTTGACGTTTTGAGGAGTTGTTTTGACTGGTTCCTCTTTTAAGTTTTTATATGAGATTTTGTATAAATTCATACTTTTTCAAAAAAGTATCGTGTGAGAAAATTTACCGGGATTTTTTTCGACCAAAAATGGAACTTAAAGTGGATTTGCGTATGAGAGAGTGCTTTCATCAAGAGTGTTGCGAACAAAGTCTAGCACATTCATAAACTCTTCAACTGTGTCACAGGACACTTCTTTTTCTGTCCCTTCATTAGAGTACAGATACACTGTACGCTTCAATGGGTCAACTACGCATCGTGTCAGGTACTCATTTCCCATTCGGTTCGTTTCGCGATTACCTAAGTACTATAGCAGGGTCAGGATCCAGTGTCAAGGGGTTGAGCGGTGTCCAGACGAGGAATATCGATTCTTTCACCAAAGACCAAATAATAACAATCAACTGGCATACCATTAGTGTTAAGATGAACCTTAGTTCCCTCCAGTCTTTTGACAGAAAGATTTTGATTTGCACCAATAGGAGTTAAATGAACAGTTATTTTTGGAAGTTCAATAAACTTTTCCCATTCTTCAGGCAACTGAATATATTTTTGATTAGAAACTCTACCTTGAGTGAACACTAAATTTTTATCTCCAAAAGGAGATTGATAATTTAGAGTATAATTTTTATCCAATGGATGTTGTATTTTCATAAGATTATTTGCGTAATTGTTGATACACCAAGATAATTCAGTGCTTTTTGATAATTTATAATATCAGCACGATATGCTGATATCTGCTGACCCAACCCCCATATTTCGGATTGAATTTCTTTTCTTTGAT
>JACCEB010938977.1_pt1 | contig 15526 bp, 14 predicted proteins | sample 7454761 | NCBI WGS metagenome assembly JACCEB01 (sample SAMN15323454, study PRJNA562643) | freshwater metagenome | isolation source: river surface water | place: USA:Blue River Watershed | collected 2017-08-18 | reverse complement strand
GCAACACTTCCTGAAGCCATCGGCTGGCTGACCTCCTCGAAGGGCTTCGGTGGCGGGCAAAGCGGCTGCCCGTGGGTGTCAAGACCTGTCGGGCGAAGGATGCCATCCGCACCCCCCTCCGTCAACCTCGCGGGAAGGGCGAGCGCACGAGGGCTCCCCTACACTCACCACGAGCCGCCCATCGGCGGCCCAGGGCTGGAGGTGAACGTGAGCGGAAGCGAGAACGCGGTGGCTGCACTCGGCATCCTCGCCAGCGACCCCGCCTACAACGCAGTGCTCTCCGCACGCATCGATGACACGGAGACACTCGCGCGGGTCTGGATAAAGCCGACCGGCACTCCTGTTCCCTTTGAACCTGGGCAGTACGTCACGATCGGCGTCAAGGTCGGCGAGAAGTGGATGCAGCGACCCTACTCCATTGCCTCATCTGCGCGAGACCTTGCTGGAGGATATGAGCTCTACCTTCGACTCGTCCGTGGCGGCGCGTTTACGCCACTCGCCTTCGCCCTCCCTGTGGGGCACGGACTGCGCGTGCTCCCACCGAAAGGGAAGTTCACGTTGCAACCAGACGACGAGCGCGTTCATCTGTTCATCTCATCGGGAACAGGGATCGCACCATTCGTCTCAATGGCACGGACGCTCCTGGCAGATGGACGACCTCGACGCGCGATCTACCTGAACGGCGTGAGTTACGTGGCAGATATAGGCTACGCCGAACTTCTCAACGGCTGGAGTTCCAGCGGCGAGTACCCTGCAACGTATATCCCCACCATCTCACGACCGAACGATCCTGCAAACGCCGGCTGGACGGGGCGAACTGGGAGAGTGGAGAGCATCATTCAAGCGGCACTCGGGGACCTCAGCGTGGATCCGAACGGTGCCGTTGCGTATCTCTGTGGAAACCCCGACATGATCGTCGCGGCGGAGCAGGAGCTCCGCGCATACGGCCTGCCCGATGATGCGATCCATAAGGAGCTCTACTGGCCGGCCGGGAAACAGCCGACTGGCGCTGCAGGTGCGACTGGAGTTGCCGAAACGACCGAGTAGCCCTTACGGTCGCGCCGCGCGCAATTTGCCCAGGAAGTAGTCCTCGAGACGATCCACGCTCACCCGCTCCTGCTCCATGCTGTCGCGATCGCGCACGGTGACCGCGTGGTCTTCCATAGAGTCGACGTCCACGCAGATGCACCACGGCGTCCCAATCTCATCCTGTCGCCGATACAGTTTGCCGATTGCAGCAGTATCGTCGTAGACCGCTGTGAACTCACGCGAGAGACCGTTGCGGATCTTGTGCGCGAGTTCAACAAGATCATCGCGCTTTTTGAGCAACGGGAGCACTGCCACCTTGTACGGCGCGAGCTCCGGGTGTAGCCCGAGCACGACGCGCTTCTCGTCACGCACGATCTCCTCGCGATACGCATCAATCAAGAACGTAAACGCGGCGCGGTCGGCGCCAGCGGCTGCCTCAACGACCCACGGGGTGAAGGTCTGCTCCGTCGCCGGATCAAAGTACGAGAGACTCTCACCACTCTCCGCCGCGTGACGGGAGAGATCAAAGTCACCGCGATTGTGCACCCCCTCGAGCTCCTTCCAGCCGAATGGGAATCGGTATTCAACGTCAATGGCGCGCTTCGCGTAATGCGCGAGCTCATCTGGCGCATGCTCACGCGCGCGTAGACGCGCTGGAGAGACGCCGTATGCCTTGTACCACTCAAGACGTCGTGGCAGCCACTCATCGAATGCGGCAGTTGCGCCATCCTCTGGACGCACAAACATCTGCAACTCCATCTGTTCAAACTCACGCATGCGGAAGACGAAGTTCCCAGGGCTGATCTCGTTGCGGAATGACTTCCCAACCTGCGCGATGCCGAAAGGAATCTTCTTGCGGGCCGCGTCGCGGACGTTCTTATGCTGAACATATGCACCCTGTGCCGTCTCAGGTCGCAGATAGATGACTGAAGCGTCCTCCTCCACGGGCCCCATGAAGGTCTTGAACATCAGGTTGAAGCGCCGCGGTGCGGTAAGGCTTCCTTCGCAGTCAGGGCAGACCAACCCAAGCCTCGTCACCACGTCAGCTTCGGCAAGTTGCAGCGGGGTGAGGGAATCGGTTCCCGGGAGTTCATCCAGGCGGTAGCGACGCTTGCAGGCGGTGCACTCAACGAGTGGATCGCTGAACGAACCGACATGTCCTGAGGTGCGCCAGACCTGCGGGTGCATCAAGATACCAGCATCGAGACCAACCACATCGTTCCGCTCCTGGACAATGCTGCGCCACCAGGCCCGTTTCACATTGTTCTTCAACTCCACGCCGAGCGGACCGTAATCCCAGACGGCGTTGATCCCGCCATAGATCTCCGAGCTTGGAAAGACGAAGCCGCGACGCTTGGCGAGCGAGACGATGACGTCGAGATCTGCAATCGAAGGGGTGGCGTCGGCGGCTGGCGTGCCAGCAAGCGTGATCGAAGGATCGGCGGTGATGCTCATGAAGTGGAAGCCTACCCGATCCGTCTGCGGCTAGAGCCCACGGGCGAGCGCCACGCCTGCCGCGGCAGCGGCCACGCCAAGCAGGATTGAGCCGGCGGCGTAGACGATCAGCGCCAGCAGTTCGCCGCCCTCCCCCATGCGCGTGAGCTGCAGCGCAAGCGCCGAAAAGGTGGTGAAGCCCCCAAGGAGACCAACGAGGATGAAGGGGCGTGCCGCCTCCGGAAGCAGCATCCGATCTGTGATCAGCGTTGCCACCAGCCCTGCTGCGAACGATCCGACCACGTTGATCGCAAGTGTCCCGAGCGGTGCGGCGACGCCAAGCCGCGTGGCGAGCGCATCCGCGCCACTTCGCGCCAGCGCTCCCAGCGCTCCGCCAAGTGCAACCAAGAGTGCGCTCACAAGCGTGGTCACGCGCTCACCTCATCGAGAAAGCTACGACTCTTCGGCTCCCGTCCGTAGAGGTGGAGGATTGCGGCGCGCAGGGCACGGTCAACCTCTTGGAGCGGACCGGTTGGCAGTCGCAGTTCAGCGAGTTGCTCTGGGGCAAAGCGTCGCAGCGAGCGCATGAGGCGCAGCCCGTCGCTGCTAAACGGCGCACCTTCGCCATGATTGGAGCAGAGCGTGCCTCCTGCCGCTTCATCCCAGCGGAGTGACTCCCCCACTTGGGGAGCGCGCCCGCAGCTGACGCAGTGGTCGAGTTCGGGCCCGTGCCCAGCGGCGTCAAGGAGTGCGAGCTCGCTCCAGCGAGCAACGAGTGCGTCGGAGGCTCCCGCCTCAAGAAGATCCCAGGAGCGCAACAGCAGTGCGTAAAGCTCTGGTTCTGGCTGCTCCTCGCTCGTCGCTCGCTCCACCAGCTCTGCGGCGTACCAGGCAACCGCACTGCTCATGAGTCGACTGCGAAGCCCGAGCCAGACGCGCTGCGGTTGCACCTGGGTCACCACATCAAAGGTTCGGCCCGCTGCAAGTGCAACCTCGAGTTCCGCGAATGGCTCGACGCCGCCACCTAGGCGGCTGGTCGGCTTTCGCACCCCCTTGGCGATCGCCTTGAACTTTCCTCGCTCTGGTGAGATGAGCGTGAGCACGCGATCCGCCTCGCCGAGGCGGAATCGTGAGGTGACGACCGCCAGCGTCCGCGAGGTTCGGCGTTCAGGCATGGAGAGAGGGTAGCATTGGCGCATGGCGTCACTTCACGGCACCCCGACCGGGGCGAACCTCCTTGAACTAGATCTTGACGCGCTGATCGCCGCCACGGATACCGCGATCCTTGACCTTCTCGCAGAGTGGGAGGAGCCGATCACCGCACCCATGTATGCGCAGATTCGCTACCACATGGGATATGGAGATCCGAGCGCTCGACTCGGGAAGCGGATGCGCCCGCTCCTCGGGCTGCTCACCTACTCCGCGCTATCCAGCGACTGGGAGCGCGCCATCCCCGGTGCGGCGGCTGTTGAGCTCGGTCACAACTTCAGCCTGATTCACGACGATATCGAGGATCAGGACGAGGAGCGGAGAGGTCGCCCCACACTCTGGGTGCGTGAGGGCCTCGCACAAGCGATCAATACAGGCGATGCGCTCTTCACCATTAGTCGCATTGCAGCACACCGCCTCACCGATCTTGGATTCTCCGACGCGAAGGTCATCCGCATGATGAAGATCTACGACCAGACGTGTCTCCGCCTCTGCGAAGGGCAATTCATTGACATTGCGGCGAGCCAGAAGCGTGAGATGCAGAGCGTGGAGCACTACTTTGAAATGATCGGGCGAAAGACCGCGGCGCTCATCTCTGGCGGGGTGGAGTCGGCCGCCATGCTGGCAACAGATGACGAAGAGGTGATCACGCGATTCCGCACGTTTGGCTGGGCCCTTGGGCTCGCCTTCCAGATCAATGACGACCTGCTCGGCATCTGGGGGAGTGAAGCGAAAACCGGAAAGGCGCCATCAGACTTGGCACGCCACAAGAAGACACTCCCGGTTCTCTACGCAGCCGAGCGCGCAGATGCAGACGATCGATCCACGCTTGATCGTCTCTTTGCGACGGCGGATCCGAGCAGCGCACTTGTCGCCGAAGGGCTGGCCGTCCTGGCGCGAACAGGTGCGGAGGCCTACACGCGCGAACAGGCCGCCCTCTGGAGAGAGCGTGCGTTGACGGAGATCCGAGCGGTGCCAGCGATCAATCCGATTGCGATCGTTCGGCTTGAAGAGATCATGGAGCGCGTTATCTCCGCGTAGGGCCTCTCCTGAACGTTACTTCGCTTCGCTCTCCCCGCCTTCAACAGTGACTGCAGCTGGGGTCCAACGTACGCGAACCTTCCCCACCCTGCGGCCACTCACCTTAACCACGCTAATGACAAAGGGGGCAATAGTCACGCTGTCTCCGACCACTGGGACGCGACCGATACGGTGGTAGACAAACCCCCCAAGCGTGTCGTACTCCTCATCATCCTCAAGTTCAAGAGGCGGGTCTATCAGGTTGGTGAGCTCATCAATGTCGGCACGTCCGTCCAGGATCACCTCGCCTGGAGCGATCTCCACACTCATCGGCTCCTCTTCATCGAACTCGTCTTGGATCTCACCGACGATCTCCTCGAGAAGGTCTTCGATCGTCACGAGGCCGGCGGTCCCGCCGTATTCATCGAGCACGATCGCCATGTGCACCTTCCGTCGCTGCAGCTCGTGGAGTAGATCATCGACCGACTGCGACTCGGGGACGAAGAGCGCAGGGCGCATGATGTCGCGAAGTCGCGGACGTGGACCGCCCGCCGCGATAATGCGGAGGAGATCCTTCGCGTAGAGAATGCCGGTGACGTGATCAATCGACTCTCGGTAGAGCGGTGTGCGACTGTGCCCCTCTTTGAGCACCACCTCGACCGCCTCATCGAAGGTGGCCTCCTCGTCGATGGAGATGATGTCAATCCGAGGGACCATGACCTCATGCAGCTTTGAGTCACTGAGCGACATCACTGCAGAGATCATCTGCTCCTCTTCCGCCTCAAGGACACCCTGCTGGCTCCCCTGCTCTACGATCAGTCGGATCTCCGCTGCCGAAAGTTCTGGTGTGCGCGTTGGATCGATGCCGAACGGCTTTGAGATCGCCTTGGTGAGGAGCACGAGCAGCCCGACCAGAGGGCTCAACACCTTCGCAAAGAGTGAGATGGGGCCTGAAGCTGTGAGCGCAATACGATCGGGATTCGCGAGCGCAAACCCCTTTGGAATCAACTCCCCGAGCACAATGGAGAAGACAGAGACGAGGAGGGTGACCAGGAGCAGCGCGATCGGTGCGGCGCGTTCGCCAATCCAAGAGATTCCACTTAACGGCGCAGAGACCAACTCCACGATGCTGACCGCGGCAACGGCGGAAGCGAGCGCGCCAAGGAAGGTGATTGCAACCTGGATCACCGCGAGGAAGCGACCTGGGTCTCGAAGAAGGCGCAGTGCGCGCACGGCACGCCGATCTCCTTCATCGGCAAGCTCGCTCAGCCGCGTACGACGCACGCTCACATAGGCAATCTCAACCGCCACAAAGAAGCCATTGAGGATGATCAACAGAAGGATGAGGCCAAGATCGGCGAACACGGATTCCATCGCCTACTCGCCGCCAACTGTGCGTGCAGGAACTCCGACCACGAGTGCCCCCGCGGGCACATCCTTCAGCACCACCGCTCCAGCACCGCTCTTGGAGCGATCACCCATGGTCAGTGGGGCCACGATCAGCGTCCCAACGCCTGTGAAGACGCCCGCCCCAATCGTGGTTGCGTGCTTCTTCTCACCGTCATAGTTGGCCGTGATGGTCCCCGCACCGATATTGCTCGATTCCCCGACGCTGGTGTCACCAAGGTAGGAGTGATGTCCCACCTTGACCTTTGCTGCGAGCGTGGTTGCTTTGAGCTCCGCGAAGTTCCCAACATGTGACCCTGCACCGATCGTGCAGCCTGGTCGAATGTGCGCGAAGGGACCAACGTCTACCCCGTCCGCGATCGTCGATGCATCGATATCGCTCGCACGAATTGCACAGTCTTCGCCAATCACGCTCTCACGGATCCTGGAGCCGGATTCAATCCGTGTCCGCGCGCCGATTGAGGTGTTGCCGCTCAGCATCACGTTCGGTTCAATGGAAACGTCCGCAGCGATGCTCACCGTCGGCTCAATCCAGACTGTCGTAGGGTCGATCATCCCAACACCACGATCAAGGTGAGCCCCATTGATTCGCTCACGCAGCGCAGCGGCCGCATCCGCGAATTGGCGTCGATCATTCACCCCTTCAAGGTCAGCCCCACTGCCAAGGAGCACTGGAGCTGACGTCCCCTCGGCCGCGGCGCGCGCAACAAGGTCAGTCAGATAGATCTCTCCGCTTCCGGCTGACGGGGAAAGCCTTGTTAGGGCGCCCTCAAGCCACGCACGATCAACTGCGTAGAGACCCGCGTTGACAAGATCGTTCGCGCGCTCCTCCACCGTCGCGTCCCGCTCTTCCACAATTCTGACTGCTCGGCCCTCGTCGTTCAGCTCAACGCGACCGTATCCGGTTGGATCTTCGGCGTGGAAGGCGGCGAGCGCGATTGGCGCGCGTGCAGCGCGGCGCGCGGCGATCAGCGCGCTGATGCTGCTCGGTTCGAGTAGTGGTGTGTCGCCACAGGCGATCAAGATTTCAGAAGCCCCTGCAGGGAGTGCGGGGAGTGCACAGCGAACGGCGTCGCCGGTTCCGCGCGGCTGTGGTTGCTCGGCGCGTAGTGTCCCGGAGGGTGCAAGCGCATGAAGTGAAGCGGTTGCTGGGGAGAGGAGCAGGAGTGCCGGATCGCTCAGCACGCTGCGCACCGCCTCCACAACCCAGATCGCCATTGGGCGTCCGAGAAGAGGGTGGAGAACCTTCGGCTGAGCGGCGTGCATCCGCGAACCGACTCCAGCAGCGAGGATGATGGCCGTCACGCCCGAAAGGCGCTCCGGCCCAGTACTTGAGGGTGTCATCTGGAGGGGAGTCTAGCCCACCCTCTGGGCGATCGCCTCAATCTCGACCAGTCCCCCCTTCGGGAGCGCCGCAACCTGCACGGTTGAGCGTGCCGGGTACGGCTGGGTGAAGGTCCGACCGTAGATCTCGTTCACCGTGGTGAAGTCGGCGAGGTCAGTAAGGAAGATGGTGCACTTGACCACGTGCTCAACGCCGAATCCTGCGGCGGAAAGGAGTGCGCGCAGATTCGTGAGCGCCTGTTCCGCTTGGGCGGCAACCCCTTCGCGGAGCGCACCCGTTGCTGGATCCATGCCGAGCTGACCCGAGCAGAAGAGCAGGTCGCCTGTCGTGATCGCCGCGCTGTATGGACCGATCGCTGGGGCCACCCCGTCACCACTCACTGGTCGCTTCATTGGTTACTCCTCTCTTACGATGCAAACTCTGTCGCGGTAACGACAACGCCACCATCGGGAAGCGCAAGTTCACCTCGGCTGATCGCCGCCTCGACGAGTGCGCCAGCCTCAGCGGCCTCGTAGAGCGAAGGATAGAGGAGAAAGAGGGTCGGCCCCGAACCTGAGAGGGAGAGTGGGCGGCCGAGGAGGCGACGCAGCGCGTGGTCAAGGGGGCGCAGCCACGGCGTGATGGCTCGGGCGGCAGCGAGAAGGTCGTTCGCCGAAGCGAGTGCCGCCGAACGCTGCAGGAGGGCGACGGTCGAGAGCCCAGCGAGAGCCTCGCTCGCAAGATGTTGCGAGCTCACGAGTGCGGCACCATACGCATCACCGCGTACGCCAGCCGCAAACGCGGCGAATACGTCAGGCGTTCTTATCCCCTCCCGCGCACTGATCAAGAGTACGCCTGGCGCTGGATCACTCCACGGAGCGAGTGGCGTGATTCGTTCGCCTCGCCCCTCCATGAGTACAGGGCCGCCAGGAATAAAGAGCGGCACATCGGATCCGACTCGTGCAGCAACCTGCATCAGCCGCTCTTCTCCCAGCTCCACAGCACACACTTCAAGCGCGCCACGCATCGCCGCCGCCGCGTCGCTTGATCCGCCGCCCAGTCCCGCCGCAACGGGGAGTCGCTTCTCCAGCACGATGTCCAGCGGCGGAATCGGCAACTCTCTGCGTAGCTCGCGTATCGCCGTGCGGATGAGATTCTCTCCCTCCCCGCTGATCGGAATGCCAGCACAGTGCAACTCGTCGTCCGTCCCCTCCCCCCCGAGAAGTCGAAGCGTAAGATGATCACTGACGCGAAGTGGCGCCACAATGCTGTGAAGATCGTGGTATCCATCATCGCGGCGACCAACGACCGCAAGGGTGAGGTTCACCTTCCCCGGGGCGTCAACTTCAATCCAGTGGACACGTCCGGCGCCAACACGCCCGCGACGTGCGGGGGCCTCTCCTGGGAGCGTTCGCATCACGCGTGGGGGACGCGTTGGTGCACCAGGAATGTCTCCGAGCTCGCGCAGCAGACGCACCCAATCCTCAACACTGAGTGCCTGCGCTCGTAGGTCTGGATCCGCCTCAGCGCGATCGAGCGCTTGCATGATCTGATCAGCTGGGATCGGCAGTGCACGGGGCAGTGCGTTCCGCAACTTCTTCCTTCGCTCTCGGAAGCCCGCCTGCACCAGCCTCCAGAGTTGCTCCTCGTCATCATCAGAGAGTCCGGCGAGCGGTGAGGCTGGCAAACGGTCAAGGGAGAGGACGGCCGAATCCACGGCGGGGACGGGCTCAAATGATTCGCGACGCACGTGGCGCACAATGCGTGCCTCACATCGCGAACGGACGAACGCCGTGAGATACGACCAGTCGCCAACCGGCGCGGCAACGCGCTCTGCCACCTCCCGCTGAACGAGCAGCACGATCCGCTCTGCGGGGTGCTCCAGGAGGAGTAGTCGATGGAGCAGCGGACTTGTGATGTGATACGGAATGTTTGCCACCACGCGCCAGACTCCTTGCGATGGGAGGAGCGGTTCAAGTTCAACGTTCAGCGCATCCCCGTGGATGAGAGTCAGGTCGCCGCGTGCGATCTCACTCGCGAACTTTTCCTGAAGGCGCGGGAGAAGATCATCGTCAATCTCAATGGCAACGACGCGTGCCCCCGCCCCCAGAAGGCCCTCTGTCAGCACGCCGAGTCCAGGACCAATCTCCAGCACTGTTTCGCCTTGGGTCGCACCACCCGCCGCAACGATCGCGTCGCGGGCGTCAAGATCAACAAGGAAGCTTTGGCTCAGCCGCTGCTTCGGCGCGTGTCCCGAAACGAGCGACCGGGAGGCGCCGCGACGTGGCGCGGCGCTCATGTTGGCGCCTCGACACCGAACGGCCACGAAGCGCTCACCTTGAGGCCGCGCCCAGGATCTTGCACGGCTACGCGTCCCTCCCTCAGTGCCGCATGTGCGGCGGCGCCAATCATGGCTGCATTATCTGTGCACCAGCGAACGGGCGGGATGCTGAGTAGACGCTGATGCCGCAACGCAACCGCTGCGAGCCCTCTGCGAAGGGGTCCGTTTGCCGCAACGCCTCCTCCGACGACCAGACCAGTCTCCGGATACGCAACGAGCGCCGACTCGACGCGCTCCAGCAGTGCGGTGACGATCGCCTCTTCGGCCGCAGCGGCGATCTCTGCCGCGGCGGCGGGAGGGACCGGACGTTCGCGTAGCGCTGCTTGGAGGGCGGTGGCACGACCGGGTTCGTTCGAGGGGACCCCTGCGGCAGCAAGCGCCATCCGCGCCGCGGCCGTCTTCACGCCGCTAAATGAGACGTCGTATTCATTTCCAGTTCGTGCAACGGGGAGGCGACTCCGGCCGACGCGCTGAGATGACGTTGCCGCGAGCGCCGAGAGTGCCGCGCCGCCTGGGTATGGCAGACCAAGGAGGCGCGCAATCTTGTCGAACGCCTCCCCGGCGGCATCGTCAATGGTGCCCCCAAGTCGCTCACTCACGCCGTCGCTTCGTACATGAACGATCAGCGTATGCCCGCCGGAGACAACAAGTCCGATTGCGGGGAGCTGCGGCGCAACCCCAGCGAAGTCTGCGTCGCGCAACCAGGCGGCGCGAAAGTGTCCCTCGAGATGATTGACGGGGACGATCGGCAGGCCGCGCCCCCACGCCCATGCCGCAGCAACACCTGCGCCAACCAGGAGCGAACCGACCAGCCCAGGACCGGTCGTCACCCCGACCGCATCGATTGCATCCACGTGCGCCTTCCCAACCGGCGAGTTGAGAATCTCATCAAGTAGTCGCGGAATCCAGAGGTGATGCTCGCGCGCCGCCACCTCAGGGATCACCCCACCAGTCGTCGCGTGCAGTTGACTCTGGCTTGCCACTCGCTCAACGACGACCTCGCCCCCTTCTCGCACCAACGCAACGGCCGACTCATCGCAACTCGACTCCACCGCAAGGATGAGGCGTGGCTTGTTCATCGCGCCACCGCCTCAAACGCCTCTGGCTGCGGGAGTGGCTCTCCGCTCATGAGCGCCGCATTCGCAAGCGCCTCGCGTGCTAGCTGACCGTGATCGTGAAGTTCCGCCGTGGTCATGATGATTGCATCTTCTCCACTCTCCTCGTAATAGCGAACCCTTCGCCCTGCGACGGCAAATCCGAGTCGTGCATAGAGTCGCTGCGCATCCTCATTCGAAACACGTACATCAAGGGTCGCAACCCGCGCTCCACCACGACGCGCCTCTTGAAGAAGCTCGAGCATCAGTGCCGTGCCGAGCCCGCCGCCGCGCAGCTCAGGCGCGACGGCGATCGTTGTTACATGCGCCTCGTCCACCATCAGCCAGATCCCGCCGAATCCGAGGAGTTCGGTATCACGCCATGCCCCGATGTAACGTGCCAAACGATTGGTCGTCAGTTCGGTCTCATATGCGTTCCCTGGCCACGGTGTACTGAAGCTCGCCTCCTCGATCGCTCGCATCAGTGGGAGGTCGGTGATGTTGAGTGGTCGAATCACGTACTCATCTCGTCGCACTAGGTTCCCCTCCCTAGGGCGCCGCGTGGCGGGGAGGGATATCGCAGCTGAATATCGCTCCGCTCTGGCATCTCTCCGCTCGATACGGCGGCGATCGCCGCCCGCAGCGCTGCGTCGGCGAGCTGAGCGAACGCGTGTGGAAGACGTTCGGCAACACGGACGAGGTCAGCGGAGGCCGGGGCGTCCACGTGAGCGGCGATCTCACTTCCTGTCTCGCGAATGACAAGGACCTCTCGTGTGCCAAGTGGGACGACCACTATCTCGCCGCCCACATCAGCAGCGGCAGCGAAGAGTGCACGGTCGGATGGGATGCTAATGATTGGCAGTCCCAGAGCGGTCGCAACTCCAGCCGCTGCGGCGGATGCAGCGCGGATTCCCGTGTAGCTCCCCGGGCCAACGCCAATCACGATGGCGCTCAGTTCCGCACGCGCGGCGTCGCCCGGGAGTAGCGCCGATATTCGTTCAAGGTGGCTGCGCTTCGGCACACCCTCTTCAGCGATCCTGAGGCTCCCTGCCGCTGGGCCGTTGAGCGTGAGGAGGGCCACGCACCCACCCGAGAGCGACCCGTCTAGGATCAAGGCGGTCTGACTATGCGCCATCACTCACCTCGAACCCCGCGGAGACCAGAGCATCTCGGAGCGTACGCGCGCGCGCTGCATCCTCAACATGAATAGTGGCGATGCGCTCTTCCTCGGTTGCGGTGGCGGTAAGCGTAACCTCAAGGTGCGCACCCCCGTTACCTCGGATCGGCCAGTCCACCTGTTCCGGCCACTCAATGATCGTCACACCCGCTGCGTGGCGCTCGTCAATTAGGCCCGCCGCGAAAGGATCACTTCCGGGTGGGAGTCGGTACGCGTCGGCATGCCAGATCGGAAGCACCCCTTGATGTTCGGATACAAGGAGGAAGGTTGGTGACGTGAGCGGCGGTTCAGCCTGGAGCGCGAATCCCACCGCGCGTGCCAGCGTTGTCTTCCCAGAACCGATCTCTCCGATCAGGAAGAGGCGATCGCCGGGTTGAAGGTGTCCTGCGATGACTGAGCCGAGTCGCTCGGTCGCCGCAAGGCTTGCAAGTTGGAGACGCAGTGAGATCACGCGGAGAGGCGCTGAAGATCACCGAGCGGCACGGCACAGAGGGCTCCGTCAATGCGAACGGCACCGAGCGGGTCGTCGGCACGCGGATCCGCAAGCCCCTCCCAGACTCCAGTACGGCCTTCGTGGACACCACCGGTGACGAGAGTGTCTCCCGCCTCACGATGATCGCTACCGCCGTGCACAATGATTCCCACCGGTTCCTCGCTGAAGCGCACGCGCTCACCATCAAGGCTTCGTAGCAGTTGCGCCACCCGTTCAGCGCTTGCCGAAGCTGATCGGCGCGGCGTCATAATGATCAACCCGAATGGTGCCGTAGCAACGGCTGCGGCGATCCGTCGCTCGAGCGACGAGTTCAACGCATCGCGCTCACCGTCGCTGAGCCCATGAAGGATGACGCCACGCACGCCGACTGCCCGTGCTCGAAGCACCGTCTCCGGGGAGGCACTCCCAATCGCAAGCAGTCCGGCGGCTACCGCACGCTCCCAACCGCTTCCTTCCGGCTCTGATTCGCTGTAGTGCACCTCCCCTTCAACGAGATCGCCGAGCAACTGGCGCCCTCCATGCACCCCACGAACTCCGAATCCTGCGGGCAGCAGAGCGATCGGTGCGGGGATCGGTGCGGCGCTCGCTGCCGCCTCGATCGCGGCGGAGAGGCCACCACTGCGCACGTCGTGCGGCTCGATGCGTGCATCGCCGAAGACGATGGCGGTGCGCGCGATTCCGCCATGGAGGGTAAACGCAGCCTCCTGGACTCCGCGCCTGATGCGCACCCCTTCCTGTTCATTTGAGCGGAGTGCAAGCGGATAGAGCGAACCGTATTCGAGTGTGAACGTTCCACGCGACGTCTCTATTGAGAGCTCGTCTCCATCGGTACCTTCGATGCACACGAGATCGCCGCCCGGGAGGAGCAGGTCGCTCGCGAGCGTACTCAACGCGGTGTCAACCCACTTCTCGTCGAGCGCCTCTCCGCCGAGTGCGGCGAAGACGCCGTACGGCTCAAGAAGGATCCGCGTGCGTCCCGGAAGCACCAGAGGAGCGAGCACGCCAATTGGGAGCGTCCCAGTCGCAATCAGGCTCGCCGCTGCGCCAACGAGCAGGAGCGGCGCGCCGTCCACATCAAGCTCGCCAAGATCTTCATCAACCAGGAGTTCTGCGAGGCGTCGTAGCGCATCCGCCGTCGCGGCAGCGCGCACCTGATCACGCTCATCGTCGCGATCGCGGAGCGGTGCGTCGGCAAGATCTCCAAGCAGGTCAGCAACCGTTGAGCGGTCGGTGCGGCCGAGAAGTGCCAGCACACCATCACAGCGTCGGCGGCGCTCTGCAGCGTCGGCGGGGACCAGTGCCGCCCCCGGGACGTCAAAGCTGGTTGCGGCACGATCTGGTGCCCCAATGGTGAGTCGCCCCCCGTCTTCAGCGATCTCGACGATGCGCACCGGACTACCGAGCCACGCGGCGAGACGCCCCGCTGCGAGGTGCATATCCCCTGCGCGCGCCACCACGTGGAGCGGTGTGGCGCTCATCTTCGCTGCCGCCAAGAGGGTTGTCTCAAGCGCCTCAACGGCACCGCCACGCGGCTGCGAAAGAGCCCCGAGGAGTCGTGCTCCACCCTCACGGCGAATCAGCGCACCGGTGCGCTCAGACACACCTTCAACGATGAGAAGGAGCGGTTCGTTCACGGCGCGCTCTCATTCAGCGCGCAGATTGCAACTGGTTGCCCACCGCGCGTGTACACGCGGGCCAGACGGCTGGCAAAACTTGTCGAGACCTCGTTAGTGATCGTCGCGCGTCGGCGCGCCACATCCACCGGCTGAATCTCTTCGCTTCCAGAGCGCCCTATGAAGACCACATCGTCAAGCGTACTCAGATCACTCGCGGGGTGATCGGTAGCATCAATCGTGATCGAATCCATGGCAATGCTTCCGACCACGGGGAGCCGCACGCCGCGGAGGAGCACCTCCGCCTTCCCCTTCTCATGGTACGAGATTCCGTCGGCGTATCCCATTGGTAGCGTGATGATTCGAGACGGTCGCTCCGCAACAAAGTGCGGACCATAGCCCACCCCGTGGCCGACCGGAAGGCTAGCAATGCGCACAGGACGAGCAATCAGCTGGTAGACCGGGGCGATACCGATCTGTTCGGCACTACGAGAGGGGCGAAGTGCATTCGGTACCACGCCGAAGAGCGCGATCCCCACCCGCGCAACATGTTCGCCACCACCAATCGTCAACAGGCCACCCGAGCCGACAAGGTGACGCTCTAAACCCTGACGCAGATCCGGATCGCGCATCGCGTCCGCTGCGTCGTTAAGGCGCTGCGCCTGCTCTGTTGAGCGCTTCACATCCTCCGCTGCCGTCAAGTGGCTCCAGATGCCGCGCAACTCAATGCGCGGATGCGCGCGAGAGAGTCGCTCCACCTCTTCCGTCAGTTCATTTGGAAGGATTCCGTCGCGACCGAGACCGGTATCGACTTCAACATCAACGATAAGTGGCTGCTCGCCAGTGAGGTTGGCGCTAAGGATCTCGGTCACCACCGCAGGCGACGTGGCTGGGACACCAATCTCAAGCGCCGCGGCGCGGGGGAGGTACTCGCGCGGCACGCGCCAGAGGACGCGGAGTGGGGCGCGGATCTCGGCGTTGCGGAGCGCAATCGCCTCATCGATCGTGGCGACCAGGATTGCGCGCGCACCTGCGGCGAGCGCGGCACGCGCAATCTCCACAGCGCCAAGTCCGTAGGCGTTCGCCTTGAGCACAACATCCAGGTGGCCACCGGGCGGCAGATGCTCCTTGAGGCCGCGCACGTTCTGTTCGATCGCGTCAAGGCTCACCTCCACCCACGCCGCGCGAGCGAGGGGCGGGAGGCCAGCGGCCAGGAGGGCTTCTGGAATTCCCACGCTACGCCTCGCGGGCCGTGCGTTGCCCGTAGGCAACGGCCACGGCGTACTCGCGTTCATGGGTGATCGATACTGCGATCGCCGCGATGCCAATCAGTGCCGCGCGCTCAGCGGCGCTTCCGTGGAGGCGAACCTTCGGCTCCCCTGTTG
>JACCEB010147087.1_pt1 | contig 15533 bp, 15 predicted proteins | sample 7454761 | NCBI WGS metagenome assembly JACCEB01 (sample SAMN15323454, study PRJNA562643) | freshwater metagenome | isolation source: river surface water | place: USA:Blue River Watershed | collected 2017-08-18 | reverse complement strand
TTTTTTAGAAACTTTTTTAATAGCTTTCTTTGGTGGCATTATAGTAATAGATAGAATATTTTTAAATAATATTATATCAATTTTTTTATAATTTAATATAAAAAATTGTATTTGAAACAGATAAATTTAAAACTTAAGTAATTATACAAAATAAATTTCATTATCAATTGTTTTTATTTTTTTAACAGGGCTTTTCATAATATTTGCAAATTCTTCGTAATTATTAAATTTATTATCATTAATTTCAACTATTATTTCACCTAATGGATATTTATTAAATTTACCAATTTTATCATAGTTAATATCAGCTAAATAAACAGTAAATAAGTCTCTTTGATAAATATTTCTTTCAAAAATTTTAACAATCTGACTTGGTTTTAATTCAAGAGATGTTAGATTTTCAATATGTTGTTTATTAAAAATAGAAAAGATTAAACCATTATTTTCAAAAAAATATTTAGAATTTGGATCAACCAAATGATATTCGTCAAAATTAGTTTTTATTATTTCTAATTTAAACTCAACAGATTTTACTTGTTTGGTAGTTCCATCAATAATATCAATTTTCATTTGGTCTCCTTCATTAAACCATAAACCAATGTCTTCAATTGGTATTTTTTCTGGATAAAAATTAAACTTAACTCTACCTTTATAATCAACGGGACAACCATTAATACTAATTATTGTATCATTTTCTTTTAGATATTTACTAAAGTAACGTGATGGATTAATTATACTAATTCTAATACCAACTTGTTCTTTGTCCCATGGTATTTGAACATCTTTAAATGTTAAATCTTTTAATTCTTTTTGTAATAATCTTTGATAATCAAAATACATGAGAGGTTTATTAATTATAAGTTGTTTGATGTCTTTTTTTCTTATGTATTCAAGTGATTTTAAAAATCTATATATTGGTACAACAAATCCAGTTTTTTCAGCAGATGAAATTTTGCTAACATTAACTCCAATAACTTTTACTAAACTATTTTCAATAATAACTAGAGGTCCTCCAGAATTACCATGATTAAGAGAAGCATCAGTTTGAATTAATGAATCTTGGTAACCAGAAATGATACCCTTTGTTGTTTTGATATTAGTACTAGATAATGGAAAACCAACAGTATAAACATCTCCATTGAATCTTTCACTAATTGCTTTAAATTCAAGTGGTTTAGAATCGTCGATTGACTTATCGATTTTAATTATTGCTAGATCATCATCTGGAAAAATATATTTGATGGTACCGTTAATATTGTTAGTGTTTTTGTATAAAATATCAATAACAATGGCATTTTTAACAACATGATAACAGGTAAGAATAAGGTTTTTAGAAATAAAAAAGCCGGTACCTGATGAACCAGTTGTTTTAAATGTGTTTAGTGGATGTGCATAATCAATTTCTTTGGATTTAATATTAATTTTTACCACAGAGTTTTCTAAATTCATAATTATAATTAACTAGAATAAAAATTCGTTTATTTTATTAATTATTTATATTTAAAATATAATATGAATGATGAAATATTTAAAAATATTGAAAATATTGCTTTAAAAGAAGCTATAAATTATGATAAAAATTTTGATTTAGATAAATTTAAAAAAAACTTTACAGAGGCAAATGTAGTAAATTATAATTTTGAAAATAATAATTTTGTAAGTGATAAAATAAAATTTAACAATATACCTAATTATACTCAGAGAGAAGAATTTACAATAAGTCATATAAATAAATTAAAAATAAGTAATTTTAACTTGACAATTGGATATGAAGATGAATACAAAAATGATTGGGGTATTTTTACTTATTCAAAAAATAAATTTAGAAAAAATATTTTAATTCCTGATTTATATGCTTTAAACAGTTATGATGGAAAATTAAAACAAAAAGATTTAATACCAAAAAATTTAAAAATTGATAAAATTATTTTTGCAGGAACAGATACAGGAAATTGGTTTGATCTAAAATTAAATCAAAGACTTGATGTATGTAGTGCTTTTGCTAATCATAGTTTTATTAATGCTAAAATTACAAATTTAGTTCAACTACCTAGAGACAAAATATTATCAGTATATCCTAATTTAAATGATTTTTTATGCTCTCCAATTAGTATAAATGAACAATTAAAATACAAGTTTATCTTGAGTATTGATGGTAATTCTACTGCTTGGGATAGAGTTCCTTGGATCATGAACTCTAATAGCATGCTATTTAAATACGAATCAGATAATGTAAATTGGTATTATGGATTAATGAAAGATAAAGAACATTATATAAACTGTAATAAATATAATATGGAAAATAAATTTATGTATTATTTAAATAATCCAAAAGAATATGATTTTATAGTTTCAAATGCAAATGAATTTGTTAAAAAATATTTAACATACGATTCACATATGTTATATTTAAAACTACTAATTGAAAAATGTAAAGAAAAAAATCAATAAGAATAAATTTTTTAGTTTAATCAAAATAAATTATCTAGATTAATTCAATGTGGACTTTATTTGCTGAATCTACAATAATTGGGTTTATGACATGGGTTATAGGTACTATTATTTTTAATTTATCAATCAACAAAACAAACAAAAACAATAATAAACCTTATGGTATTGATTTGGCTTTTTTCACAACAGGCTTAATACTTCATATTTTATTAGAATTTGGTGGCTTTAATAAATGGTTTTGTAATAGACAAATTGTTAACGGGTATCAAAATATTAGTAAACTAATTACTAAATAAACCAAATAAATCAAATATTATAATAAATTTTCCAAATAAAAATTTTATTATATTATAGTTTTTTTATTTTATACTATAGTTTTGTTTAAAAATAGTGTGTAAAATAATTAATTCCTATAAAAATTATTTTCTGTTGTTATATAAATGGATTGCCACATTTGTTATGATAAAAAGCCTTCTTTAAAGACTCTTCCTTGCGAACACTCTCTCTGTTCAAATTGTTATTTAAGATTAGATAATACAATTTGCCCATTTTGCAGAGAATCTTTTAGCTATACAGCTGAAGAAATTAAGCAAAGAGCCAAGATCGGTTTAAAGTATGGTTATCAATCCAATGAATTACAACCTGGACTTAGTCTACCAGACGAGTTTGTATTAAATGGTCCGAGTCAATTATTATCAAATCTTTATGGTGGTGTAATATCACATTTATCACCTAACTTAATCTTTCGCAGAAACCAAAGAATCGAAAACCAATATCTAATGTTAGAAGATGGTGTCGGTTCAACTCGCAGTAAAAAACATAAAAAGTATCACGATGATTCTATACCGTCTAGATTAACAGTCGAAGAAATAAATGATCGTAGATACAATATAGCAAAACGTGAATTTAAAAAATGGTCAAGAAAAGACCAAAGATTGAATAAAATAAATTCTTGTTTTTATGAAGAAGTTTTTTAACCCCTTAAATAAATAAATTAATTACAAAATTATTTCTTTATTTTTAAGTTCTTCATTATTTTCATCAGAAGTATTGTTATTTGAATGGTCTTCTAATTTTTTAGAATTAGTATGTAAATCATCAAAATATTCATTAAATTTTTTAACAAGCGACAGATCCAAACAATAAACTCGTAAAAAATATTCTTGATGTTTTTGCGTGATTAATAGTGAAAAACTCCTAACTTTATTTTCCGAAATAATTTTTCCATTTTTTAAATTATAAAATGTTACCTTATTCAAAGGATTTGTTTTTCCACCAACATAACCAACCTTAAACCTTAAAATATGATAAGATTCTGGACTAAATGTTTGTTTTAATTTATCTTCATCAAATTCGCACTTACTAATTGATATATCTTGATAAACCATTTTAGGTATCTTTCTTTGATTAATATCTTGAATAATTTTTTTAATTGATGGACTTGAATGAGAATACCAAATGAATGAATCAACAAGTTCCATCATTTTTTCACCATCCAAAATATACTCAGAAATTTTAACTTCTTTTTCAATTTCAAATAATAATTTTACAATTAAAATTTCAATTGCTTTTACTGCTTTGTGATTATAAATTTGTCTATGTAGTCTGTACCTAATAAAAAACATATGATAAATATCTTCACTGCATTGCATGGAATAACATATTTTATTATCAATTACTTTTGCTTCTTCAATAATTCTTGAATAATTAAAGCCAAATTTAAGCCCAACAGCTTGAGTATCTCTAACCAAATAGTCAAATTTATCAACATCAATTGAATTTAAGGGGTTAGAAATTATTTGAAAAATCCATTTACCGACTTGATATTTGGATCTCCATTTACTGTATTCAGATTCTTTGGGATTAATTAAATCACCAATAACTTTGATTTGATCTTTGTTTAATGGAACTCCATATTTTTCAACCATGTGATTAAGCAAGTAAATTGATCTATTTTCATGAATTACATTTTTAGTTAAAGCTTTTAATTGTTCATAGTTAGGTAATGCTTCCAAAAAATAGTCATCAAATAAATGAGAAAATAAAAGATGACCCAAATCATGACATAATCCAGCAATACCAACTAGTTGAACTATTTCTGGAGTAATTTTTAATTCGGGTTGTTTTTTTGCTATTTTTTCAATCATTTGAGTTGCCAAATGGTAAGTGCCAACAGAATGTTCAAATCTAGAATGGTTAGCAGTTGGAAAAACCAAGTATAATATTCCTGTTTGATGGATATTTCTTAGCCTTTGAAAAACAGGTGTGTCTACTATGGCTGAAGCTACTGGGTCTAAGTTTATATAACCGTGAATATTATCGTATATAATCATTAAAATTGATAGGTTAAATTTAATAAACAAAATTATCAATTTTATTTATTTAAAACAATGATTATGTGAATCATAGTCTGGATTGTGTAATAAAATAATTTTATCATTTTCATCATATAAATAATGTAAATTTATAAAATTAATTTTACCAGAACAAAATATATCATATAAATTTTTACATGTGATTTTTGCTGAATGTTTAAATAATTTGATATTTTGATTATAATTTGATAATAAATAAGTTTTTGTTTTGTTTTCAATATTAATAAAATTTTTTAAAATATATGCAAGAGAAAATACAATTGAATAACCCCAATAACTGTATTTTTGTTGACTAATAACATTTTTATATAAATTTATACAATTTTTTAATATTGGGTTACCTTTCGATGAAAACATAAAAGCTGGATCAACCCAATTTATTTTATAACAAGAGCCACAACCAAATGTTAAATTAGGGGTAATAATTTGATCAAGTGGTTTTAATAATTTGCAGTCAATATCTAAATAAACTCCTCCATAATATTCTAAAATACAAATTCTAAAAATGTCTGCTTTAATAGGACCATCTGAAATATCATTAAATGTTTTTGCTAACTTATCTCCATAATTTTTTAGTATAAAATTAAAACACTCATTATCATCATATAGATTAATAGTCCATCCTGGATTATTTTTTTTTAAATCTTGTATAATCATAGAATTTATATTTTTGGTTTTATAACATAAAAATAAATTTTTGGGAATAGGTTTTAAATCTTGGCATAAAATATTTTCCATATTTAATGAATTATATTTAATATCTAAATAATTGGGTATTTTTTTGTTTGAAAACATTTTTTCTAATATTGAGCCTAAATATGGATTTAAATTAAAAATTATTATTGAAAACAAGTTTAGAAAGCTTTTAAAAAATTTTACAAAAAAATTAATCATAAATATATTATTTTACCAAATATATTTTTAATTATAAATTACACATATTATTTACCCGTACCTCTTAAAATAACATGTATTGTCCTAAAAAATATTTCAATATCAAATATCAAGCTTTTATTATTAATATAGTACATATCCAAAGGCATTTTATCTTCCAAACTATTCATTCTTCCATGAATTTGTTGATAACCTGCACAACCAGGTAATACTATAGTTCTTGAATAAAAATCATCATTTGTATAATCTGATTTTAGCAATGGTCTTGGACCAATAATTGCCATATTGCCTATGAAAACATTTAGAAATTGCGGTAGTTCATTAATATAATATTTTCTTAAATAATATCCAATTTTTGTGACTTTTTCGTTTTTAATTGTTGATAACTTAATCATTTGAAAAGGTTTTTTATTTAATCCAATTCTTTCTTGTATATAAATAGGATTTTGACGATCAAATATAATTATTAATAAACAGGCAAATAATATAATTGGCAAAACCATAATAAATAAAAACAATCCAATTAAATTTTGAATCATAAAAACAAATATAAATATATTAATAAATATATATTTGTTTTTAAGTAAAATTAAGTTAATTTTTTAACTTGTTCAGAAGTTAAACCAAACCTACGTTGTCTTTTTGAAAATTCAAATAAACAATGTTCTAAATCTTTATTATTAAAATCTGGCCAATACTTGTCAATAAAAATTAATTCAGCATTAGCAGATTGAAGCATTAAAAAGTTACTTAATCTATATTCTCCAGATGTTCTTATAATTAAATCTGGATCTGGTAAATGTGCAGTATCCAAATATTTATTTATTGTTTCCCAACTTATATCTTTAATATTATCATTAAGCATTTTGTTAAATGTTCTAACAATTTCTGATCTAGAATCATAATTAATTGCTAAAATAATATGTAAACCAGTAAGATCTTTAGTTTTGTCAACAAAGTTATTAAGTTTTTTTATTAAACTTTCTGGTAAAACACTTAAATCACCAATAGTTGTTATTTTAATATTTGATCTTATATAAAAATCAATATTTTCATCAATAAATTTTTCCATTAAATCATATATAAAATTAAGTTCTTCTTTTGGTCTTTTTAAATTAGCACTAGATAAACTATAAGCTGTTATATATTTAATTTCTTTATAATTTAAAACATTTTTCATTAAATTATTTAATGTTGTTGCTCCTACTTTGTGACCAAAATATCTTTTAAGGTTTTTTGATATTGCCCATCTTCCATTTCCATCCATAATAATTCCAATATGTTTGGGATATTTTATAATAAGCTTAGTAGAATTAAAATAATAAATAATTATGCTTGATAAAATACTAAAAAAAATGCAAATTAAATAAAACATTAATATAAAATAATTAATATGCCTTTAAATTAACTTGTTATACTTTATACTTCAATATTATCTTCTTCTTCACTATCTGTTTCGTCACCTTTACTAATTTCGTTTCCTTTAATATCAGTAACAGGACCTGAATTTTCCATTAAGCCTTTAAGACTTTCAAGAGATGATAAATCACGAACATTATTCATACCAGTGAAATCTTGAGTTGGAATTGGCAATGCCATATCCAAACCAATCTTTTCAGCAATTAGTTTAAAATATCTAACATATGGATGAGTTGCAGGTAATTGCTTCATCATATTATTTTGAAGTAACATAGAAATTACTGGTTTATATTCTTCAGGGCGAGCAAAAATTTCATTTGGCTCAGGAATTGGCATTTTAGAAATTTTCTTTAATTTCATGTATTCTGATAAAACTTCAGAAGGAACTTTACTATTTGTTTTTGCTTTGTGATAAACACTGTTTGTTCTGTCTTGACGCATCAAATTAATTTTTGCTTTTAATAATTGACGTCTTTGTTCTGATTCACTTAAGGTTTTTGGTTCTTGAGCTTTCTTAGATTCTTGGTTAACTTTGTCTATCATAAATTTAATATTATTACCGGTTCTTTCAACTTCTTCAACAACATAACCAGATTTAACAAACTTTTTAGTCAAGTCATCAACATTATAATTTAATGTTTTAACAGCTTGCTTAAATTTATCAACGGCATTTTTTGAGTTAAAACCAGATTTATCACCATCAATAAAGACATTAACTGACACATTTGTAGGTACAGTATTTTCCATATTTGTTGTAATAGCTTGAGATTCTGACATTAATATATATAAACTTTTACCTTTAAATAATTAAAATTCAAATTTTATATAAATAAAATTGAAGAAAACAATTAAAGAAGCAATAATTTTACTACTTAATGGTCAAAGATAGTAAACTTTATGATATTCTTGAAATCAAACCAGATGCTACTGACGCACAAATTAAAAAAGCATATAATAAGCTTTCTAAAATTTGGCATCCAGACAAGCATCCTGAACCTGAAGCTAAAAAGAAAGCAAGTGAAAAATTCCAAGAAATTAATCAAGCAAAAGAAACCCTTTTAAATCCAGAATCTAGAAAAATTTATGATGATATTGGTATGGACTTTTTTAATCCAGAAAATCAAGGAGGGCCTCCGCCAGGACCAAATCCTTTTGGAGATTTTGGAAATATTTTTGGTGGAGGATTTCCATTTGGTATGGGTGGAATGGGCATGGGTCCAATGGGTATGGGAGGAATGGGCATGGGTGGAATGGGCATGGGTCCTCGTCAAAGAAAAAATGAAGATATTGTTGAACCAATTAATGTTACACTTGATCAAATTTTTAAAGAGGAATCAATTGATTTTAGTTATAAACAAAAACATTCATGTTCAAAATGTGATGGAGAAGGTACTAAATCTGGTAAAACATCAAAATGTGAAAGTTGTAACGGAAAAGGTGTAAAGGTTCAAGTTGTTAGAATGGGTCCAATGGTTCAACAATCTATGGCAGAATGCCATAGTTGTAAAGGTAAAGGTAAAACTGTTGCAGATGAAGATAAATGTGAAACTTGTACAGGTAAAGGATATACTGTGAAAGATAAAACTATTCAAGTTAAATTAATTTCAAAGCTTAACCATGGTTTTAAAATGACATTGGAAGGCAAAGGTCATCAATTAAAAGAAGGTAAAACCGACTTAGTTTTGGTAATCAATGAACTTCCAAATAATACATTTAAACGTTATGATAACGATTTATTTGTTGATATGGATCTTAAATTATATCAAGCCCTATTTGGATTTGAAAAAATTCTTACTCATATGGATGGTAGAAAATTACATTTAAGTTGTTCAGGATCAACCGATTTTAAATCTGTGCGTAAAATTTCTGGGGAAGGTATGAAAAATTCACATGGACCAAATGGTGACCTATATGTGAGATTTAATATTGTTCTTCCTAACTTTACAAATCTACCAGCTGACACTAAATCACAATTAAAATCATTACTTCAATCATTTGATAAAGCTGAAGTTCAACAAGAAAATCAAGTATCTAAAACACAAAATTTAACTAAAACTGTATTGAGTGAATGTAAACAAAGTGATAATATTAATCAGTTAATGGATTCACTTAAGAATAATAATCAAAAACAATTTAAGAAACCTGGTAAAAAATCAAATAGTTTTGAAGATTCTGATTCTGATTCAAACTTTGATACATCAGATGATATGGGTGGGCCACAACAATGTGTGCATCAATAATTTAGGTAAACTATAACAAATAATATTTTTTTATAAAATAAGCAATTTATTTATAAAGTAATATGGAATTTATCTAATTTAATTATTTAAATATGGAATTTATCTAATTAAATTATTCAAATATGGTAATTTGTCTAATATAATTATTCAAATATGATATTTAGCTTTACCAACTTCTGCCCTACAAACTGGACATTTGTAATTATACTTTTTAAGATAGGGTTCAATACATTCAGTATGAAATGTATGTTCGCATTTTAATTTAGTTACCATTTCGTCTTTTTCCATATGACCCATACACACACTACAGTCGCACTCTAAAGTATTTTCTAATTTTACTGATTCAAGTTTATCTAAATCTTTATCATCCATTGAAACAACCACATCTTGAAATTGATTACCAATTCCCATTACATTCCCATTAATTAAAACCGGTCCATTTCCCATAAATTGTGAACTAGATAACAAAGAATTTAATGCAGACACAAGTGAACTATGAGTAACAGGTTGATTTAACCAAGGATTAGAAGCAGGTCCGTTTGGACTAATAATAACTGGGTTAGGTAGAACAGATAGACCTGCTAAACCTGTTCCAAGATTAAAGTGAACTGATGGAGGATTGAAAACTGGTGGATTTGAACCATTATTTATGTATAACATATCAGAAGCCATTTGTTGTAAATTTGGACTGTGATTATCGGAATCAACTTCATTAGCATCAATAGCATCTTCATTAGAATCATCCGACAACTCATCTCCTGAAATATCTACTTGATTATCATTATTGATCAAGTTATTAGCTTCTGGATTTGGTTGAGCGGGTGGATTTGATTCGCCCGCATTTATATTATTATCATCAACTTCAACGACTTGTACTTGATTTGCTTGTGATTGGTTTGAACTATTAGCCAAATTATTAATATGATGAATAAATGCATTTAGGATCGAATTGTTAGAATTGTTCGGATTTTCACCACCTTGTAGTAATGTAGTTGCAAGTGCGTTAATTAAGCTACTATGTAATAATTGTGGATTATTAATTGGCTCATCGTCGTCATCACCTTCGCCTTCTTCTGGTATATCATCTTCATTTTCAACATCATCATCTGCATCATCATCTTGTTCATAATCATGTTCGTGAGAATTTTCAAAATCACCATGTGATAACATAAATCCTAACATATTATTTACCATTGCATTAGAACAAGCTTGTTTTATTGTGTCAAGTGGAATTTCAATACCAAAATTTTTATAAAATTCGTGTAAAGTATTTGGAATATTACTAGAACTAAAACCTTGATCTCTTAAATAGTGCTTTAATTCTCTAATAATATCTGATTCGTTTTCATAAGAATCTTGTAACACAACGCGGTATGCAAAGAGTTCTTGATATAATTCTTCCTGATTTTGATTCATTATAAATATGTAGTTTTAGAATATTGGCTATAATTTTCAATATTTTGTACTTATTTTATAAAAACCAAAAACAACAAATATTGAATAAAATATGTTAAAGAATAGTCTTCTTTTAATACTAATGGATATTGAATTTATTAATAAGAAACTTGAAATTAAATATTACAAGGGCATTAAAGAGTCTCTAAACAAAATGGAAATTAGTGAAGAATGGTTAAATGAATACTTGGATAAGTTATATAACGAATTAAATTCAGAAAACAAGATGTCAGAAACAATGACTGAAAAAAAGAAAGAAACTCCTGTTAATAACTCATCTGAAACAGAAAATCACAAGCAAATATTCGCGGACGAAGATTTATATAAAAAACCCTGGCCCAAATTAAATTCTATTCACAAAATTCTTAAAATTAAAGAATTTGTTAATAACTTAAAAATGGATTCTGAGAAAGACCGTATTAAATTAAAGGACGACTTAGTTGTATTAATTAAAGAAAAAGTTTTAACTAAAAAAGAAAATGTTAAATATGATGAAGTAAATGGTAAAATTATTTCATTACCAAATTTACAATATAAAAATGGAAAATATTTTTATTCGGTTGAATAAAACATGTTAATTTATTATAAATATGACGATAAATATTGAATTAATTTTTATTTAAAAAAGTAATTGAATGTTTAATAATGTCATTTGGAAATTTAAATGGTATGACCGATAAAACGATAAAAATATTAGAGCATAATATTGGAAAAAATGGCTCAATAAATTTATCAGGATTATCCATGATAAAAAAACAAGTTTATCACGACTTGCAAAAAGAGTTTGCTGATGTAACTGAAGATAAAGTTGATGAAATATTTAATAGATTATTTTCTAATATTTATACATTAAATAACTCAGTATCTTTTACTGATGGAAAAAATTGTTATAGAGAATATGAAGAAACATATCCAGATATTAAAGTTCCATCCAAGTTTAAAAAATTATTTGACCACTTTGAAAAACTAAAAAATTTACCACAACCAGCTCAAAGATCACAAGAATGGTTTGATTATAGATTTAATAGAATTACTGCATCCGATTCTGCCGCTGCTATAGATTTAAATCCTTATGAACCAGTTGAATCTTTTATTTTGAAAAAGTGTGACCCCGATTTTCCATTTTTAGATAATGCAACTGTATTTCATGGTAAAAAATATGAACCTACCGCTACTATGATTTATGAACATATTTACAATACCAGAGTTTTTGAATTTGGTGCATTACCTTCTGACAAGTATACTTTTTTAGGTGCATCTCCAGATGGTATCAGTTCAAAATATACCCTAGATAATAAATTTTCAGAGCGTTTAGGTACTATGTTAGAAATTAAATGTCCTGTTACAAGAGAAATAACCACCAGTGGTAAAATTGCTGGTGATATTTGTCCGTTTTATTATTATTGTCAAGTTCAACAACAATTAGCCTGTTGTGAATTAGATGTGTGTGATTTTTGGCAATGTAAACTATCAGAATATGCATCTAGAGAAGAATATTTAGCAGATAATTGTGCTAGTTGTGTTAATACCGTGGGTAATTCTGGTGCAAAAATACAAGTTGATGACCGATTAAAAAAGGGTATCATTTTAGAATTTTATCCAAGAAATTTTACTCCACAATTTGAAGGTGACTTAGCCGAATGGAAATCCAAATATATTATTCCAAAAAGATTAGATATGGACGAAGTTCAGTATAATAACTGGGTATTTAAAATGTTAGATCAATATAAAACTTTATATCCAGATATTCATAAAGATTATTATTTTTATCGAATTATTTATTGGAAGCTTGAATCATCACACAATGTTTCAATTAATAGGGATGACAAGTTTTTGGGTAATATTATCCCAATAATGAAAGATACCTGGGACAAAATTCTATATTACAGAAAAAATCAAGATAAATTAGGAGAACTGAAAGCTATTGTAGAGAAAAGAAAGAAATATATCAAGTTTAATACCGAATATGTTATTCATAATGAACAAATTACTTCAAATAAATACTTATTTTTGGATCCAACTTTTGATATTAAAAAATTAGTACAAGTTAAACCAAAATATACAAAATCATCTTATACCAAATCATCTGGTTCATCCGCAACCACAACCAAGTCATCCGGTAGTACCAGTTCTCAATCACAAACTAAATTTACTAAACAAGTTACTAAAGAAAAAGACTATGACTCTGACTATTGTGATTTTATTGATAATGAAGAATGTGATTTTATAGATAATACACCTACTGTAACAACTGGAAATAAAAAAGAATTCAAAGTAAAATCTGAATCAGTAATTCAAAACATTATAAATAGTAAAACCATTAAACATACAGAATTTAATAAAAAAGAAGAAACTGGTACTTTTATTAGAAAATATGATCTAAAATATAATAAAAATACAACTACATCAAAATTTAAATCTTTTGAAAACAATGAAAATGAATCATGTGATTTTATTGATTAATCAACTTAATTAACTAAACTTCTATTAATTCTTCTTCATCATCGTTTACATTAATATCATCAATTGATGGTATTATATTTGTTTTATTTAATTTATTTTTATGATATGGACACGGTTTATTTCTTCCACACTCTTTTCCTGCATCAAATCCAGATTTAATAATAAATTTGCATTTTTCTGTATTTGTTTGTTTGGTTTGTTTAGTAGATTTATTATTTGATTGGTCTAACTCTGTTGTAACTTTATGAAACAAACAAGGCATTGGTCGTAAACAAAATTGACCTACTTTAGCTCCAGTTTTAATAATCTGAGTACATTGTGTTACTGTGATTTTAGTATTAGGTGCTTTTGATTTATTTTGTTTAATTGTTTTATTTTTACCCCCATTAATAACTTTAACAGTTGTTTCTAATTTGTGATATTTACAGTTAATTCTATTACAATATTGACCTTTCTTTGATCCAGACTTGAGAACAATTTTACATGCAACTTCTCCTGGTTTAAGTAAAATTGTTTGAGCCCAGTTAATTTTATCAGGAATTGATGTTTTTTCACAATATAAACATTTTAAAGAACCATCTTTATATTTAACACATTCGGGATGAAATATGTGGGTACATTTTAATTTAATATGTTTGTCTTGGTTTTCAACTGGAATATGACACACCAAACACTTTTCAGCAGTTGATTTATTTAACTCTTCACAGTATTTAAAAAGTTCATCAAAATTCATTAATTATATAGTCTAATTCTTTTTAAATATATACAAACATATATAAATATGAACAAGCCACATAAAATAATTGAAATTAATATATTATATTTATAATAGATTAATTGTAATGAATTCAGACTCTAGTAGTGAATATTATGTTAAGAATACCTCCTTAAATTGTCATATCGATAATATTGTGTCATACAAAAATTTTTTAGACAACATTCTTAAAGAAATAAAGCAAAAGAATTATAATAAAAATATGATTAAATTAATTAGCAAACATATTGAAAAATCATTAAGCGAAATTAGTAATGATACCACATTATTCCAATATTCTGATGGTGAAGAAGACAGCGAATTAACACCATCTGTCAAAATTGTTTCGATAGATAGTGATACTTCAGACTCAGAATCGGATGTATCTGATTATGATTCAGAAGATGCAGTTGATGGTGTATCGGACGAAGAAGACCAAAAGAAAAAGCTACAATTTTATAAAACAAAGATGGAATTATATCAAAATAAACACTCTGGTAAATTAACTCATCATTCAGTATATGGTGATAATATTTATAATGATGAACCTGACTTTTTAGATGATGGTATTAGTGTATCAAATCCTTATCAATACCAAGCTCAAAATAAATACCCATATCAAAGTCAAAGCCCTAACTCATATTCCTATCTAAGACAAAATAATAGTCCAACTTCTTATCAAAGAAATGGACATATGGATTATGGTATTGGTAAATCTGTACATTTTAGTCACGGAACTAAGCCTTATATGAATCATACTGGATTTAAACTAGACGGTGACAAAGAAGCTAATAAGGATCCAATTGAACAAAGACTAGATATGTATTCTAGTTTATACTCTGGACTTTTAAATAATGATAAACATGAAACTGAAAAATCGTCATCAGTTTCTAATACATCTCCGGGCGCATCTACAAGTTCAGAAACAAATACTAATAAGCCACCTGAAGACGTACCAAAATCTAAAGACAAACTAGCAAATGATTTTATTAATAATAACCTACAATTAAATAAGTATCATTATTTAAAATCATTTAATACTGATAGAATTAATAATTATTGTAATTCTGTATCAACTTATTAGACCTTTATTTATTTTAATTAAACTAAATTATTAATTTAATTAAACAATTATTTTATTTAATGTTTTTTGGATCCTTTTTTGGAGGATTTTTTAGAGGCTTTTTTAGAGGATTTTTTGGAAGCTTTTTTGGAAGCTTTTTTAGATCCTTTTTTACCGCCTTTTTGAGGAGCAGGAGTAGCAGGTTTATCATCACCGCCTTTCATGGATTTAGATCCTTTTTTAGAGGATTTTTTGGAAGCTTTTTTGGAAGCTTTTTTAGATCCTTTTTTACCGCCTTGTTGTTTAGGAGCAGGAGTAGCAGGTTTATCATCACCGCCTTTCATGGATTTAGATCCTTTTTTAGAGGATTTTTTGGAAGCTTTTTTGGAAGCTTTTTTAGATCCTTTTTTACCGCCTTG
>JACCEB011330600.1_pt1 | contig 15537 bp, 10 predicted proteins | sample 7454761 | NCBI WGS metagenome assembly JACCEB01 (sample SAMN15323454, study PRJNA562643) | freshwater metagenome | isolation source: river surface water | place: USA:Blue River Watershed | collected 2017-08-18 | reverse complement strand
CTGGTTATCAAGCAGATGTCGAAGCTATACGTAATTTATCAAGTATTGCAACATCATTAACTACATCTAATCAGTTAACTATGCCTGGAACATTAAATGTAACAAATACATTAACAGTTAGTGGTAACATTAAAAGTACTTATGGTGTAATAGAAGGTAGAGCATTATATGCTAGTGGTGGTACCCAAAATAACCCAAACAATTGGGGTACACATTTTCCATATATTGGTAATGGTAATAATTATATTAGAGGTGATACTAATATAAATGGTAATATAAATCAAGATTTCTCTTATCAAACTACTAGTGGAAATATAACTGCTAGTAATGGTAATATTAATGCACCGAAAGGTACTATTACTGGTAAAGATTTAGTTGCAACTAATAATTTAACTGTTAGTGGAAATATTAATGCATCTAATGGTATTATAACTGGTAAAGATATAATTACAACTAATAATTTAACAATAAATGGATTTGATTTAAAAAGATTACGTAGTATGTTTACTTGTGCGGGTTATGCTGTTGATTCTGATGGGTCAAGTATTTTATTATTTGAAGGTACAAATACACTACTAGATTTAGAACAAAATAGATGGAATTATGCTTATATATTTAGAGGATGGCGTGTAACATTTACTGGAAGAAATTCATTAAATATTACTGAAACAAATACAACATCAAATATTCCTATTAAATCAGCTTTACTTTATGACAATCCACAATCATATGTAGCAACTTGGATTGGTTGGTAAACATATATTATTTTTCATAATAAAAAAAGTATTTATCGTTTAATATAGAATAACATATATGCATTTTTATTTTGTTTATTTTTTAATAATTCTGGTTCATAAGAATCATTAAATAGATACCATTTTTTATTAAATCTATTTTTAACAATAGATACATAATGCCCAACATCAACAGATTTATGTTGTAGTTCTTGATGTATATTAATACCAATTAAATCATAAGTACAATCATTTTTATATGGTGAACTATCATGATGATAATCACTTAAATTTAATTCTTTAATTGGATATTCAATTTCATTAGTAATTTTAGCAACTTGTTGACCATATTGATTCATTTTAAATCTTTTAAAGTGAATAATTAAAATTTTTGGAGTTTTCCATAATTTACTTTTTTTAGTACTTTTATTTTTAATTCCACAAAAATCACAATTAACTTTATTATGTTTATCAAATTTTTCATCTTTAAATGTATGTTCCAAACAATCATTTAATGTATATATTTCTTTTTTCATATGTAAAGGTATATCTAAACTTAATGTCATAAAATTTTCAAAAGTAGGTGAATGTGATTTACAAAATTCACAAATATAATTAATTGTTAAAGAACCATTAAATAGTTCTCTAATAATTGAAAAATCTTTTTTATTTCTATCTAATCCACATAATTTATAAATATCTGATGAACTTATTTTTTCATTTTCATTATTTATAAAATTTGTTCTTCCAGGTATAAAATCTATATTATTTCCCAATTCTTCTTCTAATTTAGTTATCATAAAAATTAAAAATTCTTGTGAATCTTGTTGTTCTATTTCACCCCACATTGAATTTTTTTTTGCTAGTGTTTTTTTAAATGATAAAGGTGTTATATTAATATTATCATTTTCATAACTTAATTTCATAATTTTATATAATTCATGTACTATTGTACCATTTGGATCTAAACCTTTATTTTTTAAATCTTCCATAAAATTATTTAATACAATATAGTCAGAAAAATATGGTAATTGTTGTAAAATATGTAATATAGAATTCACATAACATGATATCCCATTATCATTTCTAAATTTTGAAATCCCTAATTCAATTGTTGACATATATTATGGTCTATTTAATAAATGTTAAATTTATCAATTTTTTTCTAGATAAATTTAATGAAAATTGATTTTAAAGAAATTATAAATATTAAAAATAAAGAAGATTTAAAAAAATTTAATATTGATAAACCTATTTTTTTCAATAATTATTTATTTCATTATTTAATAATATTTAATAAACTTGATATATTAAAATTAGTTGATTTCCCAATTTATAAAGAAAATGATGATGGTATGAATGGTTTTTTTCTTGCTTCCAAATATGAAAATATTACAATTTTAAAATATCTAATTGAAAAATATCCTGATTATATTTATAATAAAAATGATAAAAATGAATTATTTATTAATTATTTAAATTCAACATATATTATACAATTATTAAACTACAACCTTGACTGGAAAAGATTATTTTCACAAAAAGTTTATAATTATGATAGCAATTCAGATGTTACTATTTTTGATTTATTAATATCAGAATGTAATTATGATGACATTTTAAAGATTTTAAAAATTTATAAACCAAATGATAGTCATCTTAATGCTTTAATTGTTAATGAAAATATTACTGTTGATAATATTATTTCCATTTTAAAATTATTTGATTCATCAGTTTATAATTTAAGAGATAATGAAGATATTAATTTATTATTTTCAGCAATAAGTAGAAATAATATACAATTAGTTAAATTTTTATTAGATAATAATATTAATGCAAATTATTTTACAATGGTTAATACATATTCACCATTAATGTTTTCTTATTTAAATAATAATTTAAAAATAACAAAAATAATTTGGGAATATATTAAAAATGATTTTGATTATTCTGTAACTACTAAATCAAATGAGAATATTGCTCATTTTATATTAAAAAATAATTATTTTGATCCTTTATCTTTAGACATATTATCAAATTGTGACTCATATGTATGGCATCAACATAATATAAATAAAGTTACACCATTACATTTATTAGTAAAACTTAATTTTGATAAATTTCATAAAATTATTAATAATCAAGAAATAAATTTAAATATTAAAGGTCCTAATAATAAAACATTAAAAGAATTTATAATAGAATTAAAATTTGATAATTGGTTAGAATATTTATATACTAAAAAAGAATATAAAGAAAATAATGATATTAAACTTGAAAATTATGAATATTCACATGGAAATTTATTTCAATCAAAATTTAAAGATATTTCAATGCTTATTTTAACACTTAAAAATAAATATAATAATTTATATTTACCAAATATTGATGATATTACACTTAAAAATTTAAATGCATCAGATAATATTACAATTAATTGGCCTGATTCAATATTTGATTTTTCACCAATTTTTCCATGGATAATTTGTTATGAATCAGAAGATAAATATTGGATACATAAAAATTTAAATTATGTAATAAATATAACTAGAAGAGAAAAATCACATGATGTTGGTTTTGTTTATTTATCTTTATCTGTTGAAAATGTTGGATTACATGCTAATATATTAATTTATGATTTTAATAAAATGACAATTGAACGGTTTGATCCATATGGTGATACAGTTTATTTTGATAAAAAATTAGATGAAATACTAGAAGAAGAACTAACATGGAATACCGGTTTTAAATATTTAAAACCATCAGATTATATGCCAGTTGCCGGTTTTCAAACAATTTCTGATGAACTTAATCCATTAAATCAAAAATCAGGTGACTTTGGTGGTTTTTGTTTAGCTTGGTGTACTTGGTATTTAGAACATCGTATTAAAAATATAAAAATTGATCAAAAAATTCTTGTTAAAAAATTAATTAAAAAAATGTCAGATATGGATATTACTTTCATGGAATATATTAGAAATTATGCTAATAAATTAAATCAAGAAAGAGTTATTAATTTAAAAAAAGCTGGTATTGATGAAAGAAAAATATCAAATACTATTATTGATAATAAAACAAATTTTATTCTTAACAAATTCTTAATTACTGAATTTTCTAAATAAAAGAATTAAATATCCCAAACATCATCAAATGTAATCTCTTGAGGGTGTTCTTCTTCTTTATGATCTTCAAAAATATCAGTTTTATCTACGGTAATCGATTGTTTTGGTTTACCAATATGGTTTAAATCATATAGTTTCTGAATTTCATTATCAGCATACTTATGATTAATATGATACTGGTTTCTTGAAATTCCAGGTTGAATCACTACATAATCCTTCATACGAATAATCTCTTTGTTAGGACCATGGCTAAAACTACGCGATGCAGAAGCTTGTACCTCAATATCATCATTCAATAGTTTAACATTGAAACGACAATTTCCAAGCGTTCCTGTAATTTCACCAATCCTCTCACCTTCACTCTCATTTGGAATCTTTAAATCATTATTTACGTTCTTACTAATTAATTTACCTTTATTATGCTTTTTAACATGTGTATCTCCTTTGGGCATAACATTAATATAAACTCTCTTACTTTTTTTTTTTCAATTTTTTTTAAATTTAATCTTCATCAAATGATTCATAATCAGAGTTAGATTCAATACCTATATCTATTTTATAATCATCTGAATCATTATTATTATCAATTGGTTTAAGTAATTTCCAAGTTTCTTAAATTATAACTAGTTTCATATAAGCTCTTTTATTTTTATTTCATGAAATTTATGTTGATTATTTATTATTTCAGTTATTTTTTATATATTCTTTTTTAAATTGACTTGAAAAATCATCATCATTTTCAATTAAAATGTATTTTATTAATAAAATTAATGCTGTTTGTTAAAACTGTATTTATATGATCATTTTTATTTATTTTTTTGTTGTTTGTGTTTTTGTATCAACTACACTAAAATAATCACCTTTTAAACTAGTATTACAAAAACTATTATATTAAGGTCGTTTTTTATTAAAGTTTAATAATTCTGTACATTTTACAATACTATTATTACCATTATTAATAATTTTTAATATTTCATGAACAGAAAAGTCGTTTATTTTTCATGACCATTTTGTTGAATTACAATATAATTATTATTTGTATTATTTATATTATTATTTATTTGAATATTTGTATTTTCTTGTTCTTTATTTTCTATTTGTTTTTCTTCATTATTTTGTTTACATATCTTTTGATGTTTCCATCTATTTTGATAATTTTTAAAATTTTTTGTACAAAATGAACATGTATATTTAGTTATATCATCAATTTGATTATTTTTTTGTGAAAATTATTATTATGTCTCCATAATGATTTATATGATGATAATTGTTTATTACATATATTACAATAATTTTCCATTGATTATTATAATTATATATTTTTAACTAAATATCTACAAAAAGTATTATCATAAAGTATTATTTAAGTATTATGATTAAGTTATACATTATACTGTAATAATTATAACATTATACTGTAATAATTATAACATAAAATAATAATATATTATATTAAATATAATATTAAAGATTAAATGCAACTAACTAAAAATGTAGATATCTACAAATTAAATATAAATAAGTATAATAAAATACTAGTTTTAAATATTAAAATATCTACAATATTAAATTTTTTTTTTCTTAAAAATAAATAATATATTTATATAAATATTATTAAAAATATTTGAAAAAAAAAATACTCAAATTTTAAAATATTTATAGTTTAAAATATATGAATATTAAAATATTTTTTTCAATTATTATTTACTTATTATTATTTATTTTATTAAATTGTGCTTTTCAAATCGATAAATTAGATGTACCTAATAAAAAATATGATTTAAAAAAAGATGGTTTTATTGTTATAAAAAATATATTAAAAAATAAAGAAATTTATGAATTACAGAAAAAATGTAATGAAAATGAGTATTATGATATTAAAAAAATATTAATCAATAATGATAATTTATTAAATATAATAAAAAATAATATTAAAAATAATAATTATGTTTTTCAAGATTATATTTGGATTATAAAAAAATCGAGTGTTCATACGTGTCATCGAGATAATAATGGAGATTTTTTTAATGTTAATCAAAAATACCCATCATATACTTTATTAATTTATTTAGAAGATACTGAAAAATGTTTAGGAGTTATACCAAATAGTCATAAATATAAAAATTCATATAATATAAATATAAATAATGCAGTAAAATATTTACCATGTAAAAAAGGTGATGCAATATTATTTAATGCAAATTTAATACATGTTGGATCAATAAATAAATATGATAATTTACGTATACAAATGAAAATAAGTCATAAAAATGATTTAGGTATTTTATCATATTACCAAAAATATAATAAAATATTAAATACAGAAAATAAATTACCATTTATTATTAAACATATACAAAAAAATTTTTCATGTTTGTTTCCTTTTATTTCTAATTTAACACAAAATGAAAATATTAGAACTTCTCGCGGTAGTAATGATGGTGTAAAAATAGGTATTTTACAAAAGATATTCTCTTATTTTTTTTATGGAAATAGTAATTTTTATGATCTTCCTAATGCTTTTTAGAAAATAATAAATTTTTATTTATAGATAAGTAATAATGGAAATAAAATATTTAAAATATAAACAAAAATATTTAAATTTAAAAAGTCAATTTGGTGGAAATAATAAAATAAGTGCAATTGCAAATTTCAATAATGATAATATTAAAGGGTCTGTTTTATTTGAAGAGGAAAATAACTTAGTAAAAGTTACTGTAAAATTAGAAGGTTTTATTCCAAATTCTGTTCATGGTTTTCATATACATGAATCAGGTGATTTATCTTTTGGTTGTGATTCTATGTGTGCTCATCTTAATCCGTATAATAAAAATCATGGTGATAGAAAAGACAATGATAGACATGTTGGTGATTTAGGCAATATTATAGCTGATTCAGATGGTAAAGTTAATTTAATATTTACAGATCATTTAATAAAATTAAGAGGATTAGAAACAAATATTATTGGTAGGGGTTTGATTATACATAAAGATCCAGATGATTGTGGAAAAACAACACATGAATTAAGTAAAAAAACAGGCAATTCTGGTAAAAGAATTGCATGTGCTATTATTGGTTATAAATCTGTTTGTTAATCTTCATCAGATGATTCATAATCACTATTAGATTCTATACCTATATAAATTTTATTAGTATTTGTATTGTTTGTATTATTATTTGTTTTTCTTCATTATTTAAAAAGTGTAGTTGTTTATTATACTTACATATTTTTTATGGTTACAACTTACTTGTCTTGATTTAAAATACTTATTTTAGTATTTACAATTAAATTGTTTTTTATTATTATATAATTAAACATTATCATCTAAAAACATATATAGTAGGTTTATAAATATTCATTATGTGTCTCCATAAACTTTTTTTTACAATAATAAGTTTTATCACAATATTTGCATCTATTAGTATCAATGTTGATATCAACATATTTATATATTATATTATAATCTTAAATGATTTTTTTTTAAATATACTTTGTTCACATTTAAAATTAGACACACAAATTTCTAATTTAACATAAAAATATTAGAACTTTTTGTAGTAGTAAAAGTAGAAATTCTATTATTTTTAATACTTTTTAGAAAAAAATGAAAATAAATAATATTAAAATTAAATTATTATATTATGATTGATATTACAATTATAAGAACTAATCCTCAAATTATTTATGAATCTCAAAAAAGAAGATTTGCTGATACAAAAATAATTGATGAAATAATTGATTTAGATACTCAATGGAAAACATTAAGATCAAAAATTGATAAATTAAATGAAGGTGTTAATATTCCTTCTAAAATAATCAGTGAAAAAATTAAACTAGATTGTACAGAACAATTAACTGATGAAGATATAATATTAAATAAAAATGATACATTAAATAAAACAGAATTACAAAATTTAACGATAAAACAATTAAAACAATATTCTAAACATATATCAAAAATAATAAAAGAACTTAATGAAGAAATTAAAATATTAGAAAAACAAATTAATTTTAAACTTTCAAAAGTTGGTAATATTATTCATGATTCTGTTCCAATATCTAATAATGAAGATGATAATGTAATACATAGAGTTGTTGGTGATATTACTAAAAAAGATGGTTTAAAAAATCATGTTGAATTGATGAATTTAATAAATGGTTTAGATACAAATAAAGGTTCATTAATTGCTGGAAGTCGTGGATATTTTATGAAAGGTAAATTAGTTCAATTACATTTAGCACTAATTAACTATTCAATTAATTTTTTAACATCAAGAGGTTATAATGCAATGTATACACCAGTTTTTATGAATAAAGATGTAATGTCAAAAGTTGCACAATTAGAACAATTTGATGAAGAATTATATAAAGTTGGAAATATGGATGATGAAAAATATTTAATTGCTACATCAGAACAACCAATTGCATCATATCATATGAATGATTGGATAAATCCAAAAGATTTACCTATATGTTATGCTGGTGTTTCATCATGTTTTCGAAAAGAAGTAGGTAAACATGGTAAAGATACATTAGGTATATTTAGAGTTCATCAATTTGAAAAAATAGAACAATTTTGTATTTGTGAACCTACTAAATCATGGGAAATGTTAGAAACAATGATTAATATTTCTGAAGAGTTTTATCAATCTTTAAATATACCTTATCGTGTAGTATCAATAGTATCTGGTGCATTAAATAATTCAGCATCTGCAAAATATGATTTAGAAGGTTATTTTCCAGCATCTAATACTTTTAGAGAATTAGTAAGTTGTTCAAACTGTACAGATTATCAAGCACGATCAATGGAAACTAGATTATTAAAAACAAATAATAAAAATAAAGAATATGTACATATGTTAAATAGTACATTATGTGCTACTACTAGAACATTATGTATATTATGTGAATTATATCAAACTGATACTGGTATTACAGTACCTGATGTATTAGTTCCTTTCACAGGATTTAATTTTATACCTTTTGAAAAATAAATTAAATAAATAAAGTTTATTTCATTTATTTAATTAGTAAAAGAATTGCATGTGCTATTATTGGTTATAAATCTGTTTGTTAATCTTCATCAGATGATTCATAATCACTATTAGATTCTATACCTATATCAATTTTATAATCATCTGAATCTGAATCATTATTATCAATTGGTTTAAGTAATTTCCAAGTTTCTTTTATTAGTTTTCTTAAATTATAACTAGTTTCATTAACTATTTTCATATAAGCTCTTTTATTTTTTATTTCATGAAATTTATGTTGATTATTTATTATTTCAGTTATTTTTTTTATATCTTCTTTTTTAAATTGACTTGAAAAATCATCATCATTTTCAATTAAAAAATGTATTTTATTGATAAAATTAATGCTGTTTGTTAAAACTGTATTTATATGATCATTTTTATTTATTTTTTTTGTTGTTTGTGTTTTTGTATCAACTACACTAAAATAATCACCTTCTAAACTAGTATTACAAAAACTATGATATTGAGGTCGTTTTTTATTAAAGTTTAATAATTCTGTGCATTTTACAACACTATTATTACCACTATTTATTATTTTTATTATTTCATGAATCGAAAAGTCATCAATTTTTTCATGACCATTTGGCTGAATTACAATATAATTATTATTTATTGTGCCATTATTTGTATTATTTATATTATTAGTATTTGTATTGTTTGTATTATTATTTATTTGAATATTTGTATTTTCTTGTTCTTTATTTTGTATTTGTTTTTCTTCATTATTTATAATTATTTTATTTTTATAAATACAACTTCTTTTATGCATAGATTTTGTTGATCTATTATTAAATTCTTTGTTACAATATTCGCACATTATTGATTTTTTTAGTATTGAATATAATTGAACATTATTTGAACATTTTTGAACATGTTTTTGAACATTTATTGAACATGATATATTTTCTTTAGAATGGTATTTTTTGTTGTGATTCCATAAACTTTGATAAGAACTATAATCTTTTTTACATATTTTACATCTAAAATCCATAAATAAATAAAATGTTTATATATTATATAAGAACTTATATCCTTAAATGATTTTTTTTATATATTGAACATAGTTTAAACTAAGTTTAAACTTTTTTTTTTTTGAAAAAATTTTTACTTTTATAAATAATTAAATAAATATGTCATAATTTAAAATAAATTTTACACTACTATCAACTGTATTTATAAAAAATTCGATATTTTTTTAATCTATCAATGTTAGTTTTTTCTTTATACTTTTGTATTTTAACTAAACCTAATTGTTCATTATAAAGTAGCTTAAAATATATTTTTAAAGTTCAACTACAATCATATTAGTTTTATTATATATATTTTTTTATTTTTATTATCTGTACATATGTATTGTATTTATCATAAATATGATTATTATGTCTTCATAATGATTTATATGAAGATAATTGTTTTATATTACAGTAAATTTTTTATAATATGGATGAAGATTATTATTTTTAGTTGTATTATGCTGAATAATTTGATTGTTATTTAAAATAAAAAAAAAATGAGAATATAACATATAACATAATAGAATAAATATTATGATTAATAATGAATGGACACTAGTTAAATCTAAAAAAAATAAAAACCCTAATAAATTAAAAAAATATATTCGAACATGGTATGCAACGCCTACAAAAAAAGATATGACATTATAACACCAGAAGAAAAACAATTAATAAATGAATCAAAATTTAAAAATATAATATGTTGTAATTGTTGTTTTAGTTATATTATAAGTGATATAATTTGTAGAACATTCGTTAGTTGTGATAGATGTTATTGTTGTGTAGGTGATGATCCAACTTATGATGATATATGGTATATAAATAATATTACAAGAATACCCAAATTTAATGAATATGCTAAAGATTATCATTATACAAATGATTCAAAATATAAATAAAATAAATAATTTTAATTATAAATTAATTTAAGCAGAACAGTTTTCACATGTATCATTTTCTTCATTCATTAATCTAACTTTATTTAATATATTATTATCAATAGTAACTTTTGTAGCTTCTTTAGCAGGTTTACTTCTTAAATAATAAATACCTGTTTTAAGTCCATTTTTCCAAGCCCAAAAATGTGATGAATATAGTTTTTGGAAATCAGGAACAGCCATATATATATTCATACTTTGTGTTTGATCAACAAACGGACCTCTTGCAACAGCATTTTTTAAAGTCCAAACTTGTTTTATCTCCCAAATAGTTTGATACAAACGTCTAATTTTAGAAGGAATATCTGTAAAATTAGCTATAGACCCATTATTAGCAATAATCATTTGTTTCATTTCATTTGACCACATATTTAAATCATATAACTCATCAATTAAATATTTATTAACTAATGGAAAATCACCAGCTAATGTTCTTCTAGTGTAAATATTATTTGTAAAAAATTCAAAACATTCATTATTACCAAGGATTTGACTAGTTGAAGCGGTAGGCATTAATGCTGTAACTAGTGAATTTCTAACACCATATTTTTTAATTGACTCTGTTAATTGATCCCATTTTTCTTTATACATTAATTCATCTCTATTAATATTCCACAAATCAAATTGAAATTTGCCTTCACTTATTGGTGAACCTTTAAATGTTTCATATGGTCCAACATTTGGCTCTTTTGCAACATCATGTGATGATGTTATTGCTGCTAAGTAAATTGTTTCCATTATTTTTTTATTAAAGTTAACAGAATCATCTGAATCATATGGAATTTTTAATAAAACTAAAGCATCAGCTAAACCTTGAATACCTAATCCAACAGGTCTATGTTTCATATTTGATAGTTTAGTTTCAGGAACAGGATAATAATTGATATCAATGATTTTATTTAAATTTTTAGTTGCAATATATGCTGTATCATATAATTTTTGATAATTAAATGTTCCTTTAACATAATCAAATAAATCATCATAACCACCAATATGTGTACCATTATGATATATTTGTGGGTATGTTTTAGCATTTACAGGTAATTTATTTTTAATTTCCAAATAGTTAATTCCTTTATTCGTTAAAAATGTTTTGGTATATGTACAATATTTGCAATTTTCTTTACTATATATAATCCATTCATCATCTTTATTAAAAACAAATGGTTCTACAAATTTGTTAATAGCAATAGAAGCTAAGTTACAAACAGCATATTCTTTGTCATCCGAATATTCTAGTATTTCTGCGCAAAGATTACTAGATTTTATAACACCAATATTTTTTTGATTAGATTTTCGATTAACAGAATCTTTGAATACAATATAAGGTGTACCGGTTTCAACTTGTGATTCTAAAATTAGTTGCCAAATATCACGAGCTTTTACTTTTTCTTTATATTTATTTTCTTTTACATAAGACCAATATATTTCTTCATAATCTGAACCATAAACATCAGTTAAACCTTTACAAATATCTGGACACATTAAATACCAATCGCCATTAATTTCAACTTGTTTCATAAATAAGTCAGAAACCCATAAAGCAGTAAATAGATCTCTTGTTCGTTCAGTTTCAGCACCTGTATTTTTACGAAGCTCTAAAAAGGCTTTAATATCATAGTGATGTGGTTCCAAATAAATTACAATTGATCCTTTACGCTTACCACCATTATGAACTAAACCTGCTTGAGTTAAATAATTATGATTATTTTCAATTTCAAGATCATATACATTAGTTGAAATTTGTTCTTCAATTACACTTTTAATTCTTATATATAATATATCATTATGATTAAAATAGTTTAAAATACTATTATTCAAATCTAAATTGTCAATATCTAATATTTTTTTCATTTTATCATCTATTGGAATATTTAAATATAAATTTTCAGAATTTAAACAAGGTGTTCCAAAACATATATATCCCATTTTTAATAAAATATATTTAATTCCATCAATAAGATTAATATTATTTTCAGTTATTGTAATATAATTTTGGTTAATATTTATATTTACATCTATAAATCCTTTAAAAACAAATTTTAATTTATTTTCAGGTAAATTTAATATCATATTATCAAAATATTTTTCACTATTATTATTATATAATTGTGATTCAACAAATTTAAATTTACTAGTGTGTGTCCATGAAATAGAATATTCAGAATTATAATCTGTTTTGTATTTTTCAAATTGTATTCCATATTTATTTAAATATTCAATTATAAAATCAATTTGATATTTATTATTATAATTTAATAAAAATCCACATTTATCATTAAATATAAAACCATTGCTTAATAATAAACCATAGATATAACAATCTGCTTCATCTAAATATTCATTATCTTTAACATATTTAGGAATAGGAATACCAATTAAATCATTTATAGTAATATCCTTTGCATCAATCCATTCAGGAATAATATATTTATTATCAAGTTTTTTTTTAATTATATCATATTCAGTTCCAGGAGGTTGATTTTTAATAACATAAAAAGGATGAGTTGGTGTAACTTTAATATTATCATATTCATAAAAATGGTGTGATTTAGAAATATTATTTTCATAATTATTATTAAATGTAAAATTTAATATAGTACCATCATAATAATCACAATAAACTCTTTTAACATTTTGTAAAGTTCCATCAATCGTAAAAACTTTATTATGTGGTTTAATTTTGTTAATAGGTATTAAACCATTATCAGTATATATTTTAGTTGATCCTATAAAACATTGGTTAACATAACGTGCAATTTCATTATAAACTTTTAACATTGGTATAATACCACTAGATGGTCCATTAGTTCCTCTAATTAATGAATCACGTGCTCTAATATTTGATACATGAATACCAATACCGCCACCCCATTTACTAATTTTTGATACATCAGCCCATGTTTTTGTTATGCCTTCTAAACTATCATCAGTACCTAAGAGAAAACAATTCTGTGCAACAATACCTTCTATTGAATATGAATGATCATCTTCAACACCTAATGTATAAACATATTCATCATTAATATTAACTTCGTCTTTTGATAAAAATCTAACAAATATAAGTTTGTCTAATTGAATAATATTTTCATTTAAATAGTTACATTTAATTTGATCTTTAATTTCTTTATTATTGGGAACCATAACAAAATTGTTTGAAGTTAAATTTTTTATTTCAGTCCATGATACCAACTCTGTATTTATATCATAAGTAAATAATTTATGATCTTCTGTGACAATAAAACCATTTTTATTAATACAATCAGTTTTAATATCACGACAAAATTTTACTTGATATAATTTTCTTTCATTAATTTTATTTTTATGTTTTTGAATTACTTTTTTAACATTACCTAAATGTGTAACTACTTCATCACCTATTTCAACATCTTTTATTGGAATAGAACCTCTTAATGTATTAACCAATGTATTACCTTCAAAACAACTAGATAGTTGACTTCGTTTATTTCCAGAGTTGAATAATGTAGGTGATGCTTGTGTGTAATAACCTTGTGACATTAAATCATATGTTTTTTTTGTTAATTCCAAATCACCTTTATTAATAAATGATGCAACTCTCATTAACATATCTTGTGGTCTTTCAATAATTTTATTATTAATTTTAATAAGATATGCATTTTCTAATGTTTTAAAACCAAAATAATCATAAATATAATCTCTAGAATAATCAATCATATTTTCAATTTCATTTTTATTTTCATTAATCCATTTTAACCAGTTAACATCTAAAAAGTCAAGTTTTTCTTGAATTAAATTTTCTTTATCAACAAATGAATTTAATGTTTTTTTATGTAAATTACTAACTAAAATTCTTGATGCTATTGAAGAATATAAATAATGTGTTGTACATAAATTTACACAAATTTTAGCAGATTCTAAATCTAATTCTTCAGTAGTTATACCATTATAAATAGATGCTACTGTTTTTTGTGCAATTATTACTGGATCTACATATTTTCTTTCATTATTATCAATTAACTTGGATATTCTTTCAGTAATTTTATCAAAATGCACTGCTTCCATATTTCCATTTCTTTTCATAACAAACATACTATCCATATAATTAAATCTTTATATTTTTATATTCAATTTTTTTTACTATTTTAAATAAATGAACATATCAAAATATATGTTATTTATCACTAAAATATATGTTATTTATCACTAAAATATATATTTTTTATTTTCCAAAAATATGAATAATGATTTTTTAAATTATAATTATAATATCCATAATAAGTTATATTAATTATAGGTTTATTATTATATTTAATACTAGCTTTACTTCGTAATTGGTAAAATAATAATTCATTAATTGTAGGTTTATAATAAAATTTTGGTTTAATATGATTTGTTATATTATATAATAAACATGGACCAGTTGGACATAATGGACAATTACCATAATATTTATTTTTAACATTAATTACAACTTGTTTTATTATTGTTAACATTAAAGGATTATTTTTTTCTAATAACATTGTTGCATTATAATATGCAGTTGGATTGTTGTCTTCTGTTAAAATTATTTTATCATTTTTATCTATTATATTTCGCAATGGTTCTCGTAATATTTGTTTAATATCAAAATAACATCCACCTGTAATATATAAAACACAATATCTAAATAAATCAGCTTTATATGCACCAGGTACTAAATTATTATATGCAT
>JACCEB011390949.1_pt1 | contig 15543 bp, 11 predicted proteins | sample 7454761 | NCBI WGS metagenome assembly JACCEB01 (sample SAMN15323454, study PRJNA562643) | freshwater metagenome | isolation source: river surface water | place: USA:Blue River Watershed | collected 2017-08-18 | reverse complement strand
CGCGAAGACTTCGGTTTCACCCTCTTTACATGCGCGTTTCTTCTTCTCATTGTGCAACCCATCATTGCGCGCTGGATTGACGCTGTTTCTGGAAATGTGGAGAGTATGACCTCAACTTTGTTACTTCTCTTAGGTGCTATGCCAGCCTCGCCACTGGCAATAGCATTTTCTGTTCGTTACGGGTGTGATGTTGATCTAGCTTCGAAATTAGTTGTGAGTACTTGCATCCTTAGCATGTTTACTCTACCGATTCTTGCCTACATCTACTCATAAAGAAAAAATAAGAATAATTTGGCAATAAATTTTTGTGAAACGTAACGATAAATTACTTTTTTAACGATCTTAGTTTTTAAATGTTGTATCACATTATTAGTTTATTATGACTCTGATTAAAAATTTAAAGTAAAAGGTATATATAAAAATGACGATATTATCTCGCCGCAATTTCTTAAAAACTTCCGCAGCAGGAGCAATTGCTTCGGTAGGTGATCAATCGGTCTTAGCAAACACAATAGAGATTCGAAAAATAGTACCGCCAAATCTTAATGATGCGTATTTAGGTCAGAGAATTCTTTGCTATCGACCGATGAGACATGGCTCACCCAATATGTCTGTGGATCAAATTGGAAAAAAGGTTGTTGCCCACAATTATGGACACGGAGGCAGCGGTTGGACTTTAGGGCCTGGTTCAGCAATTTATGTAAATTCTTTGATGATTAACTCTCAAAACGCTCGAGAGTTATCAAATAAATCTACTCCGATTGCAATTATTGGGGCAGGTGTTATAGGTTTAATGAGCGCATATGATTTAAATAAACGTGGCTATAACAATATTACGATCTATGCAGATAGGCTTGATTCATTGACATCGCACAATGCAGCCGGGCTTTTGGCACCTGTATCGATGGATAATGCTCCTGAAGCACAAGCCCTTATTGATCAAATTTGTTTTGATGCATACCGTTTTTATGATGCTATTGCAAAAAATAAAAATGCCGACTTTAAAGATGGGGCGTTAATTGTTCCATCATATTTTGATAGTAGGGAAGAATCTGGACTAGAACCTTATGTAGGTAAGGTCATGCAGCCCGCCAAAGATGTTCTTGTTGACTTTGGCAATGGTACAACACGGAAAATGGTTGTGTATGACGACGGTATTTACATGGATACTGCAGAATTAATGATTGATCTGACTAAGTACATGAAGGCTAACAATATTAAGGTTATTAAAAAGAAGATCAATTCATTTGCTGAGCTTAACCAGAAATTTATTATTAATTGCACCGGTTTGGGTTCTAAACAGCTAGCCAATGATGATGAGCTTATTTCTGTTCAGGGCCATCTTATAATGCTCAAAAATCAAGTTCCAAAAAATATGAACTATATGATTTTGATATATTTAGATGAGGGTAAAACTGAGTCAAATCAGAAGGTAAAGCGCTCCTTTTATCTTTTTCCAAAACAGCTTGCAAATTCTAAACCTCAAGATATCGGTGTCTTAGGTGGAACTTTCATTGAGAACGGAAATCCGACAACTCCAAATCTGAAAGAGTTCGATTTACTTCTTGGAGGGGCAAAGAAGTTCTATGGCCTTAGTTAAGGTAAGAATTAAATATATGGAATATTTGCTTGGTTAATAGCTAATGTCAACGTCGAGCACAAACTAAATTTAATATTAGATTTCCTTTGCTACGGGCCATTCATGGATGTTTGTTCTTCCAAACTTTAGGGTTTCATAAGGCTATAGGTTGCAAGTTTGAGTACAAACTATTGACGAAGCTTTTCTTGCTTAAGAAACCAATGAATTTATTAGTCATGCATGTAAATCAGTCTTTATCATTGATTTATTTGTTTTGAGACTGGCATGAGAAGTTATCCATAGGCTAAATTGAGTGTCCTTATCTTGATACGTAAAAGAGGGCAATGATTATTATTAAGATACTTATTAAACCTACATAATAATTGGATCACTGTGATTCGTAACTATCTTTGTTTAGTAGGGGCTAACTCTTTCCCTGACTCTAAGTATTTTAATCGGAGATATTGATCTAAAGGATATGATGACAAGCAACTCAGCTACTGATTTTTTAATTCGCATGGCAGAGCCAAGTGATGCAAAAGAAATCATCGATGGACTGATACGTTGCTATGGTAGTAGTTATCCCAATCCACAGATGTATCAAGTAAAGGAAGTTCAGAATTTAATTCAATCCAAGCTGATGTATTCCGTCATTGCAATTGATCAACAAGGATTAATTGCTGGGCATTGCGCACTGAGTTACGAACATCCACAAGACAAAATTCCGGAAGCTGGAAAATTATTCGTCGATCCGCAGTTTCGCGGAAAGCACTTATCAGATTTACTCGCCAAAGAGCGAAATAGATATGCGCAATCTTTGGGCATACAAGGATTTTGGGCAGCATGTGTTACCAATCATCCCTATAGTCAACTAGAAATTATTGCCCAAGGTGGAGCAGAGACTGGATTATTGATAAATGGTCAACCAAAATCAGTTCATATGGACGGCTTGCAAAATGTTGTTGACACACGGCATTCCTTAATACCATTCTATGTCAGCCTTAAAGATACGGATCATTTATCTGTGCATTTGCCACAACAGCACATCTCTTTCTTTGGAGATCTTCTAAGGCACACAAAAGGTAGTAGAACAATCATTAATCAAGCTCTATCTAAGAAAGTCCCATCTCAATCCACCATTAGCTTGCACCACTCCATGGAGGGTAAGCCTTCTTTTATCAAGGTACAGGTAATTGGCGAAGATTTTTTGAGAAGAATCGAGCTCTTGGTAGAGCCCTTGCGGTTTCAAAATCATCCTGTGGTGTACATCGATATGCCGTTAGCCGATCCACTTGCAAAACAATCAATCACCGATCTAGAATCTCTTGGATTTTTTTGGGGCGCTTGGCTGCCAAGTTATGACCAAGCGGGAGATGTATTGCGACTTCAATGTTTATTCGATCCAGCGGTCAATGAAACAAGTATTGTTTGCGCAAGAAAAGATGGCGAGTTCATCCGTGATTATGTCTTGTCCGAGTGGCACAGAATTCGTTAATACTGCTGTTATATGATTTCAGCAGACACTGAATGCAATCGATGTTTCCTCAATCACTCACTCATAACCCAGCACAAAGCATTGTTCAAACCGATACCCTTTATTTTTGAGGCCGTATCGTTGTTTTCGCAGATTGTCCATAAGCTCATAAACCTAGGGTTAATACTAAATAAATAGAGCACTAAGACACATTGAGCACTTATCTTTTTGGATTCATTCCAGTATCATTTTAAAGAAGCTTATGGCTCAATTTTCCTACTCGTAATGCTAAAAAGAATAAAGATATTTAATTCAGGTTGGCTCGTTTCAATGTAGATCAATACAAGACTAATGCCCCAGAAATTTTGATGATTAATAAATTCTGATAATGAAAAATAAGCACACCATATTTGCCTTACCTTTCCCGCTTTACGTATTACTATTGCTCGTCAATATAGGGTTTGCCGTCTGGATTCAGATGGAATCAGGGACTCCTTGGGGTCTTGTTGCGGCTGAATTCCGCGATATTTTCAATCCATTATTGATTGAAATTTTTGCCATCATCCAGGTTATTTTATTTGCCGTTACTCTGGATATGAGTATCCGCAGCTTTGTGGTTTTCTTTAATAAGCGTAACCCCAATAATCAAATTGCCTCGATTTTGGTTCAAGTAATCCAAATCGCCTCGTACGCTCTCGTTTGCTTATTAGTTTATGTAGTCGTTTACGACAAATCATTTACCAATTTAATTGCTGCATCTGGAATGATGGTGGTAGGAATTGCTTATGCATTCCGAGAAATGATTGCCAACATTATGGCAAGTGTGCAATTACAGATTGAAGGTCTCATTAGTATCAATGATTGGATAGAGTTAACCGAAACTTCTCCTTCACAATTTTTTCAAGTAGTACAAATTGATAAACAAATGGTGACGCTGCTTGATGTTAATCAACAGCATGTTCGCATTCCTAATCGCTCATTCATAGCCTATAAATATATAAACTTAACAAAGCAGCCTATTATTAAAGGTGCTCGCCGTAAAGTCCGCATTCAAATTACCAATAACACTCCTATCACCATGGCCCTAGAAGTCTTAGACCAGGCTATGAAGTCGATTATTGAAACGAATCCTAAATTTAACTCCTATTACTACTGCCTGTTGGTTGAAATTACCTCGGGTATTCATATTTATGAAATCAAATACGAGTGCGACCCATCTCTGTCGCGCGCGAGATCCGATCATGTGGTAAATACCACAGCGATTCGATTTTTATTAGCCAGTGGCGCCAACATCAACTACACAGTTGAAATTTATCCCGCTAATTCTGCGCCAGACTATGTAAAACAGCGCTTATTGGGTGTTCGTGAGTTTGGCATCCTCAAAGATCTGAATGATCAGGAAATTGATCTTCTGGCTAAGACGATCAAAATGGTGCGTTACAAAGCAGAAGAGGTTGTTATTACTTACCAAGAGCAAGCAGATTCCATGTTTATCTTGATCGAGGGTGTCGTAGATGTCAATGTGCCCAAGGATGATAAACAAATGATTAAAGTGGCGACACTTTGGCCGGGTAGCTGTGTTGGTGAGATGTCTTTGATGACAGGGGAGCCACGTTCGGCTCAGGTCATTGCACGAACTGAAAGTGTTCTATTAGAGATTCGGAAGCAAGATATTGCTCCGATCTTAGAAAGTAATCCTCGTTTGGTTGAGCAAATGGCTGAGCTCCTAGCACAACGCTTAGCCCAAACAAAAACTGCTCTGACCCAAGAAGATAAGGTGGTTGAAAAGCGTCGCTTGATGACCAATCTTGCGCAGAAAATTACGAAGTTCTTATTTAACCGTTAGAACCTGCTGAGGTTCCGATTAAGTATTATTTTTTCTTTATAAGCTTTAAGAAGAAAGAGTAATTTTTCATTTTCATGAATTTTTTGAAAACACTTTGGACAAATATTCTCGTCTGTTTGTTTTTATCCATGAGCTTTAATAAGGTTCATGCTCAAAATAATTGTTCACCAACAAATTCTCCAACTAATATAAACAGTATAGTTAGAGAGGAGATTTCATGTACGATTTCTGGGTTGACTAATCCCGTCATCGCTCCTACAAGCATTCCATCCGATCCAAGGCCCACTAATGAAATCGGAAATAAAGTGACTGTTGAAATTTCCTCTGGCGTTACTATTAGTTTTGGCGCCTCAACTATAGGTTTAGGAAGTGAAGCACTTGTTAATAATAACGGTACATTAATTACTTCCTCACTTAATAACGCTTATGGCATATCTTCTGGTGCAAATAATCGATCACAAGCCGGCGGAAGTACTATTAATAATTATGGCTCTATTACAACTTCCTCAACTGATTCTGCGGGTATTTACATCAGTGCAACAAATGCAAGATCATTAGGTAACACTATTCGGAATGTTGGTAGTATTTCGACATCAGGGGTTGGTGCTTACGGAATTCGTCTCAATTCTGGGGCTACTGGAGCTACCATTGCGAATACGATTATCAATTCGGGATCAATTACAACAACGAACAGTTCTGCATCTGGCATTTTATTAAGAGCCGCAGGTGGAACAGCCGCCATTACTAATTCTGGAACCATATCTACAAGCGGATCACTTGCACATGGCATACAAATCTCGAGCGGTGCTGGTCTAGTCAGTATTGAAAATACAGGAGTAATTACAGCATCTGCACCCAATGCTTTTGGCATCTTTAATGCAGGCACTATTTCTACATTAACGAATTCTCAAGGTGGGGCTACACCACTCTCGTATTCTGGAAACTTGCCTAATAATTACAGCCTTATTGTGAGAAGCCTAACGGATTATGGAAAGTTAAATGCCACAAATACAACAGTCACGGGAGTGATGAGTTTTGGTATCAATAGCGCTTCTTCGACGCTCAACTACAACACCATTTACAGTGGGGTGTTTAACGATATCAGTATTAATAATATTGAAAATACTAATGGACGAACCACCACAGTTGGAGGTAATACCTATACATGGGCGTTAGCAAAGCGTCTTGGTACTGAGCAAATTGATCTGATTGTCGAGCCATCCGATGTAGTGACGACTGATGTGGAGCAATTACAAGCTCTACTGGTGGCCCAAGGTTACGCATTGGTCCCAGAAGATTCAGATACAGAGGTGTCTTTGGTTTCTTTAGGGGGCTCTCTGCAAGGACTATTTGCCTTGCAGTCTGCGAGTTTAATTAATGGCATGAGCTACGATTGCCCAGTATTTGGCACCAACAACATCTGCCTATCGACGGGTGGTCGGTTTACCAATATAAGTAGTGATCAATTCAACACAACTAGCGCTCTGATTATTGGGGCGTATCGCTTTTCACCCCGCATTCGATTGGGGGGTTATTTAGATCAAAATTTATCATCTAGCACTCCCGGTGGAATTGCTCAGCTTAGTAACAGTAACCCGATGGCCGGTCTTTTTGCAGTATGGTCACAAAATACTGATGGCACAGGCTTGGAAGCCAAGCTTGCCTTAGGTTATGCCAATAAGGGGCTTACTTTGACCCGTCCAGAGGTAGGCAGTTCTGAGCCAGGCCAAGGATCAACATCACTGATGTCCCAAGGCGCAATGGCTACATTTAAATATGGGCTAGCCCTTGGTAAGCAAAGCCTGGTCTCGCCTTATGTCGGTTTACGCTATATGCGCAGTGTGATGGGCGCTTATACGGAGACGCAAACAACAAAAGTTGCGTTTCCCCTAAGTTACGATGCGATTAATAACTATGTGACGACCTCAATTGCGGGACTCACCGGTCAGCAAGTATTAAATGAAAAGACTTCAGTATTTGCAAGTGCAGGGATTGAAAAGGATCTAAATACCAATATAAGTAATTTAGTAACTTCTGGCAATGGATTTTTCAATATTGCTATGAATGGAAATTATCAAAGCGTGCGCAGCACAGCAAGCCTAGGAGTAAATTATCTCTTGAGTCCCCAAGAGCGTTTGAGCTTGGTTGGTATTTACCGCCAGGAAGCGTATCAGGCAATGTCATCAGCTACCGTACTCGCAACTTACACAATGGGTTTTTAGTGAATTATTCTGCGACTAGTTTCTCCAAAAACTATAGTTTATAAGCTCCTGATAATCTTAAAACTTAGATTTGTTTAGGAATCACGGTTTGACCATAACTTGCTGCTAGGGCCATTAATGCTTTTCTATCTGGATCAGCCCAATTAATCCCTTGATTAAATGCTTGAAACATTTTGGATGCGTTGCCGTGCGAGGTGATTGAGAAAAATTCTCCACCGCCTTCACTAAACCGAAACCAATGGGTTGATCCGCCGGGAACATGAATTAGTGTTCCGGGACGCGCTAAGGTTTCTTGATCACCCACACCGCAATGAACTGAGCCACTTAAAACAAAAAAGGATTCATCCCAGGCGTGATAGTGAGGTCCTGGACCCGTACCCTCAGGCCCGACAATGTGGAATAACTCATAGCCATCGGTCTGGTCAGCAGATGCTAATACGGTAATTTGAAATCCGCCTACTTCAAGCGGGATTGGCGCCTCATCGGCACTTAGAATAATGGGCTGCTTCATGGCTTCACCTCATCTGGTTAGCCCCTTTTTTAGGGGATAGTCCATCATAGCTCTAATTCTGCATGACCACAAATTCAATCGAGCGATCGAATGATTAAGAGGGGTGTGAGCGATTCCCTACGCAATTACAGCCACGACCCAGTGTATTACATTGCAGCTTGCCTCTAGTGGAAAATAATTAGGTAGATGCAGTTAGATAAATCTGATTGTTTTTTATGGGTGAGACTCACTTAACTAATAGAGACTGGCCTTTGAAATCCTTTTTTCGACTTCAAGATAAAATAATGAAAACAAGGAGATTGGAATGAACATTTTTTGGAGCTTATTGGGAATATTTGCAACTATTGGCGGCATTATTGCCTATGTCACTACTCAAAACGTCATTTACTTTGCAATTGGCTTTTTGATTATTTTCTGCCAAGCGTTTTTTCGAACAGATGATGATGAGGTAAAGAAGTATTTCTAAAGCGTGACATCGAGCTCCATCCGTCGATGGGCAATACCTGCTTCGATAAATACAGGGCCGATTGCTACAAAACCGAAGCGCTCATAAAAAGGTAGTGCTGTGGTTTGAGCGTGTAAATAAAAATGTCCAATCCCCTCTTGCTTGCCATGTGCAATGAGTGCGTGCATCAACTTCTTACCATAGCCTTTTTTACGATGACTTTGTAAAACCGCTAAGCGACCAATCTTGCCACTGGGTAATAGTCTGGCTGTGCCGATAGCGCTCTCGCCATCAAAAAGAAGGGCGTGCCATGCACGAGAATCATCTTCATCGATCTCCAGTTCTGCGGGAACACCTTGTTCATTAACAAAGACGGTGTGGCGAATCTCATAAGCCAAGCTTTTGGCCTTTTGCCATAGAAGAATCTGTACAGTAATCATGAGGTTCATCATAAACTGCTATCGTTATGTCCTATGATCCGGATCCACGAACTGCGCTTACCCATTGACCATGTTCCAGAGGATTTGGAGCGGGCCATTTGCAAACTCTTCGGCATTCCCTCAGGCGATTTGATGGGTGTGGAGATTTTTAAGCGCAGTCACGACGCTCGTAAAAATAGTGCGCTGACACTAATTTATACCTTGGATGTTTCGGTGCGCAATGAAGAGGCGGTATTAAAGCGGCATGCTCATAATCCGCATCTCAAATCTTCCCCAGACACGTCGTACCATTTTGTCACGCACGTCAATCAAGTGCATCCAACAAAATCATCATTACGACCCGTGGTCATCGGTTTTGGACCCTGCGGTATTTTTGCAGCTTTACTTTTAGCGCAAATGGGTTTTAAACCGATTGTGCTCGAGCGTGGCAAGAGCGTGCGTGAGCGCACACAAGATACTTGGGGCTTGTGGCGCAAGAAAATCCTTAATCCCGAGTCAAATGTGCAGTTTGGTGAGGGTGGGGCAGGTACGTTTTCTGATGGCAAGTTATGGAGCCAAGTGAAAGACCCGAAGTTTTATGGCCGCAAAGTTTTGCAGGAGTTTGTTAAAGCGGGTGCGCCCGCAGAGATCTTATATGTTGCTAAGCCCCATATCGGTACCTTTCGCTTGGTCGGTGTTGTCGAAAAAATACGTCAAGAAATTATTAATCTGGGCGGTGAAGTGCGTTTTGGTCAAAAGGTCGTAGGTTTTGAGATTGATAATCACGAGCTCAGGGGTCTGCAACTCGAAAGTGGTGAGTTTTTAAAAGCCGACCATGTCGTACTTGCTGTAGGACACAGTGCGCGCGACACCTTTCAGATTGTTCATGACGCGGGCATTTATTTAGAGGCCAAACCATTTTCAGTTGGCTTTCGCATTGAGCATCCCCAATCACTGATTGATCGTGCGCGCCTTGGCCCCCATGCGGGCAACCCTATTATTGGAGCGGCCGACTACAAACTGGTTCATCATGCCAAAAATGGTCGTTCGGTATACAGCTTTTGCATGTGTCCAGGCGGCACAGTGGTGGCAGCGACATCGGAACCAAATCGTGTGGTTACCAATGGAATGAGTCAGTACTCGCGCAACGAGCGCAATGCCAATGCCGGTATCGTTGTTGGTATTACCCCAGACGATTATCCCGGTGGGCCACTAGCCGGAATTGCTTTTCAGCGGGAATTGGAATCGAAGGCCTTTGTCTTAGGCGGCTCCAATTACGAAGCACCTGGTCAGCTTGTAGGTGATTTCTTAGCAGGAAAAACATCGACTACGTTTGGAACCGTCTTGCCCTCCTATAAACCCGGGGTGCATCTGAGTAATTTGGCAGAAAGTCTTCCTGCCTACGCGATTGAAGCCATTCGTGAAGCGATCCCCGCCTTTGAGAAAAAGATCAAGGGCTTTGCCATGGCCGACGCTGTCCTCACCGGAGTAGAAACGCGCACCTCCTCACCCGTACAAATTAAACGTGGTGCTAATTACCAAAGTATCAATACAAAAGGCTTGTATCCGGCTGGTGAGGGCGCCGGTTATGCCGGTGGCATTATGTCGGCGGGGATTGATGGGATTAAAGTGGCTGAGGCTATTGCACTCGATTTAATGAGTCACTAATCATCTGCGATTAGATCTCGATGTTCCCAAGCGCTGCATCTTGGAGATGGCTGGTATCGCCCCACCGTTCTATCGACCAGGCATTGCCATCATGGCTAATCCAATTGAGTGAGGTATTGGGCACAACTGCCACACGTTCTGCAGAAAGACTTTGTCCAGTGACCACGCGGTAGACCATATCGAGGGTGCCACCGTGGCTTACCGCTAAGACATGCTCACCACGATGCTGCTGGAGAAAGTGAGCAAGCATGCGCTGTACGCGCTCATGGAAATGCACAATACTTTCTCCACCTTCAAGATCATAGTCAAGTTCGCGAGCCACATGACGTTGCCACACCTGTGGCACACGGTGCGGCGCTTCATGTAAGAGAAGGCCTTGTAGTTGCCCAACGTGGCGTTCGCGTAAATCTGCATGAACGACGATATCCAAACCGCGCCCATCAGCAATCACCTTGGCAGTATTGAATGCGCGCATTAAATCACTTGAGTAGATATGGTGAAAGTGATGGTTTGTATGCAGCAAGGCATTACAGAGTTGCTGTGCTTGCCTGATACCGGTTTCATTTAGAGGGATATCAATGTGGCCTTGCATTCGCCGCTCGGCATTCCAATCGGTTTCGCCGTGACGAACAAAACATATTTTGGTTAAATCAGTCATGCCAAATTATATTGGGCAAGCGCTAGGAGGGGAAAGTAATACGTTTTATAGATGAAAGAAAACTTCAGGGAGAATTCAACTAATATAATAAAACTACCAAAAATACTAATACTTTCCATGATTTCAATGAATTGGCTTCGCATCCTCCTAAGCCTTGTTTTATTTAATGTGAGCCTTTGTTCTGCTCAGCAAAGTAATTCAGCGATCATTCGTCTGCAATTGGCATGGTCGCACCAAAGCCAATTTGCCGGGGTTTATGTTGCCCAAATCCGTAAGCATTTCGAGAGTGAGGGGATTGATGTCATTACATTTCCCGGTGGCGCAGGAATTAATCCTCTACAGGAGCTGCAAAATGGTAATGCAGATATCGCTATTTCCTGGTTTAACAATGCATTTGAAGTATCGGAACCTGGTAAGCGCGTCACCAATATAGCCCAAATATTTTCAGGCTCTGCGCTTAACATCATTTGTCGAATAAGTGCAGGTGTGTATATCCCTCAGGATGTAGAAGGAAAAAAAATTGGCGTTTGGGGGGTGGGCGACCAAGTGATCTTATGGGAGCTATTAGATCGACTGGAAATTCCTAGAAATTCAGTTGAGATTGTGATGCAGCGTCCTAATGGTCAAGATCTGATTGATGGAAAAGTGGCCTGCGCGACTGCGATGTCATATAACGAGTATTTGAAAATTCTTCATTCTGGAATTCCAAGTTCTGATTTAGTGATCGTAGACCCACAAAAATATGGCACCGTAAATATTGAAGATGGCGTATATGTCATGAGCAATCGCCTACAAGACCCAATCTTTAGAGAGCAAATGGTTCGCTTTTTAAGGGCTCTACGAAAGGGCTGGGCAGAAGCACGCGTGGCCCCAACCCTTGCTACTCAAGCCGTGAAAAATATTGCTCCTAATTTAGATTCAGCACAACAGCTGCATATGCTCCAGATCGTGCTTGACTTAATTCCAAAAGAATCCAAAGACTTTGGCTTACTCAATTTAGAGTATTTTGAAAAAAGTGTTCAACGCTTGGCTGCAGTTTCTAAAAATACAAATCTTGATCCCAAGACATTGTGGACCCATTCAGTATGGAATGAGTTACAGGAAGCCGATGGTAGGCAATTGCCACTAACCGCGGCGACGCGTTTTTATGTCACCGAAATTGTCAATTCGCCTTGGTTCAGACTATTGATTTATTTAGCAGTATTTACTTACGCTTTGTCGGGTACTTTAGAAGGCATTAACCGCAATTATGATCTTTGGGGACGCTTGGTTCTTGCGTTTTTATCGGGCTTGGGTGGAACCACGATCCGCGACATCATCATTGGTGGGGAGCGTTTGGATTTGTACTATGTGAAAGACGTCATCTACCCAAGCGGAATTTTATTAGTTGTTCTGGCGATGACTCTGATTGGAATCAAATACCGTGATTTTCATCATACTGAATTATTCAAGACGATAAAAAAATATACGGACATCATCGGTTTTGCAGGCCTCGCTACTTTAGGCGCCATGCTGGCCTTGGCAGCTGGTTTGGCATGGTTCTGGGCGCCGATTTGTGCAGCGCTTTCCTGTGCAGGGGGCGGTGTCTTGCGGGATGTCTTGGTTAACCAAGAGCCACAGACCTTTAAAGGAGTGATTTATGAGGAAGTTGCCGTGGTGGGTGGCTTAATCATGACAACTGGTTTATTGATTGCAAATTACTATGAGTCAAGTTCCTTACCGGTATTAATCACGGTAGGCTTTACATTTATTTCCTTGATTGTTCTTCGACTGGCGATTTATAAATACAAGCTACAGTATCCTGAAATCCTGGGCGGTCCTAAAAAAGCAAAATAAATTTGCAAGTGTAGAGTTTGAAATACTCCTTTTTCCAGCGTGAGCCAGTTACATCTCCGTTTGGTAGATGAGCCCTGCGTGCTCGCGCAGCGCATGAAACTCAATCATCTCCCAGCGTTGCTGGGCAACATCGAGCTCCGACTTGTGAGCTGCTAAAAATACAGATGCACCGACAACGTCCTCAGCCATGCGGTGATTGTTCTCAGTGATAAATTTCTTGAGAGCCACGGGGTCTTCGGAGCTTACCCAGCGCGCCATGTTATAGCGTGCTGGCAGGAGCCGTACCTCAGCACCGTACTCCGATTGCAAGCGGTGAGCTACAACCTCAAACTGCAACTGACCAAAAGCTCCTAAAAGCATCGTGCCACCACTCATGGGGCGAAAGACCTGAATCGCCCCTTCCTCGCCGAGTTGCAAAAGTCCGGTGCGCAGTTGTTTATTACGCATTGGGTCAGCCGCTTCAACCATGCGAAAGATCTCTGGTGCAAAAAAAGGCAGGCCCGTAAATTGCAAGGACTCGCCTTCGGTAAGGGTGTCGCCTAAATGGAGGAGACCGTGATTCGGTAAACCAATAATGTCTCCCGGAAAGGCTTCATCCAAAATATCACGGCGTTGCGATAAGAAAGAGAGGGCATTATTCGTCCGAATCTCTTTGCCGTTGCGCACAATTTTGAGTTTCATGCCCCGCTCAAAGTGACCCGAGCAAATGCGCAAGAAGGCCACGCGATCGCGATGTGCCGGATCCATATTTGCTTGGATCTTAAAGACCACCGCAGTAAATTTTTTCTCGTGGGGATCAACTTGCCGTTGCACGGCTTTGCGTGAACCAGGACCTGGTGCCAAGTCAACTAAGGCGTTCAAAATCTCACGCACACCAAAGTTATTAATGGCAGATCCAAAGAATACCGGCGATCGTTTACCAGCTAGGAATTGATTGCGATCAAAGGCGGGCATGGCATTTTTCACAAGATCAACTTCAGCAAGCGCTTCTTCTAGAGTAGAACCCAAGCGTGCCTTTAGAGCCGGATCGTCTAGCGAGACCACTAAATTAGAGTCTTCGGTGACCCGATCTTCACCTGCTTTAAAAAGACGCATTTGGTTGTTGATGATGTCAATCACACCCGCAAAGGATTTACCCATGCCTACGGGCCACGTAAAGGGCACCACCGACATACCCAGCGCCGCTTCAATCTCATCCATCAGATCTAAGGGCTTTTTAACCTCACGATCCATTTTGTTAATAAACGTTACCAAAGGAGTGTGGCGTGCTCGGCAGACATCAATGAGGCGCCGCGTTTGTGGCTCTACACCATTGGCAGCATCAATTACCATGAGGGCGGAGTCGACGGCGGTTAATACCCGATAGGTGTCTTCCGAGAAATCTTGGTGACCCGGAGTATCTAAAAGATTAATGATGGCATTGCGATACTCCATTTGCATGACGGAACTCGCCACCGAGATACCACGTTGCTTTTCAATTTCCATCCAATCTGAGGTTGCATGACGACTGGCTTTACGAGCCTTTACGCTTCCCGCAATTTGAATGGCACCGGCATACAAGAGTAATTTTTCTGTGAGGGTGGTCTTGCCCGCATCGGGGTGCGAGATGATGGCAAAGCTACGGCGACGGGCGACTTCATCCAAAATCGATGCGGTCAGCGTTGTTTCAGGGGAGTTAATGGCAGTGCCTCAAAGAAAGACACCCATTATAAGGTTCTCCTGAAAGGTTGATAATGAGGTCATGGCACTCATTACATTGACCGATGGCAAACTTGCCTTTGGTCACCATCCTCTGCTGGATCAAACCACATTTTCTCTGGAAGAGGGTGAGCGTATTGGCTTGATTGGGCGCAATGGTACGGGTAAATCATCCCTACTTAAAGTCTTAGCAGGTATTGAGAAGCTAGATGATGGTTTATTGCAACTTCAGCAAAATCTGCGCATTGCCTATGTTGCTCAAGAACCGCTCTTGCGTGATCAGGCCAGCATTTTTGAGGCAGCCTCGGAGGGTCTTGCGCAGGTAAAAGCACTCAGAGCACAGTACGAGCGCCTGGCACAAGCTGACTGGAACGAAGCAAACCACGATCAACTCGATCAATTGCAATCGCAACTTGATGCGACCAATGCCTGGAACTGGGAACAGCGCGTGAGCGAAATCCTAGACCGTTTGCATTTGGATCCTAATCAAATGATTAAAGATTTATCGGGCGGCACTAAAAAGCGGGTTGCTCTGGCGCAAGCCTTGGTCACGATGCCCGATGTGCTACTCCTCGATGAGCCGACCAATCATTTGGATCTAGACTCGATTACCTGGCTGGAGGAATTACTGAATAACTATAACGGGGCATTGGTTTTTATTACCCATGATCGCACCTTTTTAGATCAAGTAGCCACACGGATTGTTGAGCTCGATCGCGGGATCTTGCGAAGCTACCCAGGAAACTACAGCCGCTATGAGTTTGTTAAAGAGGATGAGCTCAATGCCGAGGCGCTGGCTAATGCAAGAGCCGATAAATTACTCGCACAGGAGGAAGTGTGGGTGCGCAAAGGCGTAGAAGCTAGACGAACCCGTAGTGTGGGGCGTATTGCCCGCTTGGAAAAATTACGCGCCTTGCGTGCTGCGCGTCGCAATGAAATGGGTCAGGTGCAATTATCAATTGCTACTGGGGAGCGTAGTGGCAAGATCGTGGCTGATTTGCAAAATATCTCAAAGTCCTACCAAAAACCAATTGTCAGCAACTTCACTGCCACTATCCTGCGCGGCGATAAGGTCGGACTCTTAGGCCCTAACGGTGCAGGTAAAACCACTCTATTGAAACTCATTTTAGGTACCATCGCTCCAGATACGGGGGTTGCCACCCTGGGCACGCGTATTGAAGTTGCCT
>JACCEB010401755.1_pt1 | contig 15560 bp, 6 predicted proteins | sample 7454761 | NCBI WGS metagenome assembly JACCEB01 (sample SAMN15323454, study PRJNA562643) | freshwater metagenome | isolation source: river surface water | place: USA:Blue River Watershed | collected 2017-08-18 | reverse complement strand
TGTTCCAAGAAGCATTAGCTGGAGCATATTGCATTAAACCTTTAATATAATTGCCTAAGTTTTCAGTTGCAGTAATAGCACCTGGTTCTACAGCAATATCTAAAGTCTTTTGTCCAGTTGTTCTTTCGACCCAACGACCAGCAGCCAAATCTACACTGAATAATGCATTTGATACGTGATTGTTTTGTGCTGTGTATGTTTTTCCTGCATAGAATACTACATCATTAGCTTGATAGCTCTTAGCATCAATCCAAGTTCCTTCCCATGTAGTAGTTCCGTCAACTTGCGGTGTTACAACAATATTTTGAACAATGCTCATAATACTGTCTCTTAAGAAATCCATAACACCTGCAACTGCTAGAGGCTCAGCAGTTCTAGCACTTAAAAATGCTAATTTGTTACCAGCAGTTGTTGAATTTACCACGCCGCGTGTTTCAATGTCTCGAGCGATAGCGTCAATAATTAAACCAATGTCTCTACTCCAAGTTGCATCTGATGCTCCTGGATAGTTATTGGATAAGAATTGCATTGCGTCTGTTCTTAAGAACAGTCTATTCAAACGCAATACTGTGGCAGCATTAACATGATTTTGCCCGTTCTCAATAGTGTAATAAACACTATTCATCCAAGTGTCAATAGCAAAACTGATGTTGACTGGTGCTGAATATCCAACGCCACCAGCTGTGCGTGTTACGGCTTCTTGGTATGAAGTTACTGGGTTTGTATTAGCTACAACGTTTTTAGCCAAAACAGTTGCTCTTGCTATACCTGCAAGTGTTTCTGTTATCTGTCCAATACCAATTGCAGTTAACGCACTAGCATTGGTAAAATATCTTAAACCAGCAACAGGAGTTTTGTAAACTCGGCCACCACTAAATCCAATTACTGGCGCAGTAACTCCAGAATAATCACTACCTGGATCTGTAACAGTTATGGTTTTTACTTCACCGTTGATTCTAGCTCTCAATGTTGGACCATTACCACCACCACCTGTTACTGAAACTGCTGGATTAGATGTATAGTTGTCTCCACTATCACTGATAGTCACAGTGTTTAGAACTTTGTCAATTGCAGTAACGATTGCAGTTGCGTGATTTGGGCTACCGTTTGGCAAGCCGCCGCCTTTAAATTCTAATGTTGGAGGACCGCTGAATCCACTACCTTGATCAATAATTGTAATGCTGTTAACTGATCCAGTTCTATTAGCAGTAGCAGTTGCGCCGTTTCCGCCGCCGCCACTAAAACTTACTAATGGTGTTGTTTCGTAACCTTTACCTCTATTAACAACTTCAATTCTGTCAACAACACCAGTTACAGTAGCTTGAGCACTTGCACCAGAACCAACACCGTTAATAACGATTGAAGGTGCTGTTGCATATCCACTACCTGCGGTAACAATGTTAATACTAGTAATTGCACCAGGAGTTATGCCTGGCACGTATGCGCCAAAGTCAATAACTGCCTCAACGGTAGCTGTTGTTCCGCCTACAGGAGGATCTGACACTGTAACAGTGGTTGAAGCTGGCACATAGCCGTTACCGCCTTCAACAATGGTTACGCCAGTTAGTTCAGCATCTAACACTGCAACAGCGGTAGCAAACTCCAATGGTTCACCGCCAACTAACGTTACTGTTGGAGCTGTGTTATATCCTGCACCTGGTGAGTCAAGTGTAATTGTATTGATAACTTGGCTAATTGTTGCTGAAATAATTGCGCCAGATCCGCCAGCACCCGAAACTTCTACGCTAGGAGTACTTGTATAACCAACACCACCACTGGTTAATGACAATGTCTTAATAACATCTGTCATGTTAGCGGTTGCAGTACCTCTTCTTCCTAAGTATAATAAAGTCGCTGTACCGTTAGTAGATGTGCCTGTTGTATGAGTTGGAGCAGTTGTTCCTAATGTTCCAGCAACGGTAACTCTATAAAATCTGCTTGTTCCTGGAACAAATATATTGTCACCAACTGTTACAACTGATTCAGCTGTAAAGTCATCAAAATCGGTTGGCAATCCGCCACCAACAAATTGTAATGTTGGAGCACTAGTATAGCCACTTCCTCTTGAATAAACTACAACAGTTTCAATAGGACCAGCGATTGTAGCTGTTGCTGTAGCGTTAACTGCTCCAGTGACTGTGTCAGGACCAGCAATAATTGGTGTTGGAACTTCAGTATAACCTTTACCACCACTGGTAACAGTTAATGTATCAATACCTAAAGTTCTAACAGGTGTAGCACTTGCGCCAGAACCTGTTGAGAAAATTGGTCTTGGCTCAATTACATAACGTGTTGTAGTGTTTAAGAATGGCACAACACTTTGACGACCTGTAACTACGCCACCAGATGACCATGCTCCGTATGCTGTACCATTTACAGATGATGTTAGTCCGTAGTCAGTGTATAGTGCAAATGTGGTATTTGAAAGAACGTCAATAAAATATTCATTACCATTCAATTGTGTCATACCCACAACACCGCTAATTTTTACTTTCCATGTATCTAATAAACCGTGTGGTGTGGATGTTGTAACCACTACAGGATTAGCTTGTGTAGCTCCACTAATGTTGGTAACAATATTGTCTGCAAAAACGTCCCAGCCAGTTGCGTGTAAGGTCATTGTGCCAGTAGCAGTTCCTGGATTGAATACTGTTCCTGCAACGCCGCCGCTAATTGAAGCACTCACTGTAAAGGTTGTTCCGTTAGGAATAGATTTAACATAGTACTCAGTGTCTGCTTGAACGTTACCAATTACAGTTCCTTGGAAATTAATTGGCATGTTAAGAGTTAATGTGCTAGTATCAGCTGTGGTAAACAAATTGCCCGTTGAGCTAACTTCAGTTACAGTAAGAGGTGCAAAACTTTCTTTGTTAACACGAGCATCTTTGCTGCCGCCATCAAAGTCGCTAATATAAGCATATTGTCCTACACCAGTACCGTCAACTAATAGGATACGCATTCCGTTGTATCCGTTAGTAATTTGAATATCTGAAGCACCCAATCTAATATAAGTGTCGTCACCTAACTGAGCGTTATTTTGTACGCCCACATAACTGTCACCGTCAGCTAAAACTCGAACTTCAGCTACACCACCTGCGGCAATGTCAGCGGTTGCGGCAAGACTTGCGGCAACACCTGAACCAGTAAAGCCATATGTGGCAGCAGTATATGTTTCGCCTGCGTTTAGATATTCTAAATAAAGAACATTTTCACCGTTAGTTTGTACAACGTCAACAATAGCATCTAATCTTCTATTGTCAACGGTAGCAGTTCTAGAAATTTCAGTTGGGTCAACACCTTCAGACACTGAGCCAAATGTACCATAAGAGTTGTTACCGTTAGTAGCACGAATAACACCGCCGTTTTCACACAAATAACCAATATATGAATAATATGTGAACACAGAAACAAGTTCTGCACGACCTTGGTTAGTACACCAAGCGCCAATACTATCACTCATAACTTGAGTAAAGTCGTTAGATGTAATAGACTTGTTACCACCATTGTGTAATGCACCGTCAATCTTTTGACCAACAGAATTGTCACCAAAGGTTGTTACGTTTTGAACGTAAGGTGAACGAGCACCTACCCAAACTTCTTCATCGTTTGGTCCAGTGCCTGGATCTAAACAAACCCATGGACCACCAGTTGGTCTACGTGTGCCATACTGATTAACTTCTGTAAATCCTGCGCCTGGCGCACCTGTTGCACCACGGAACGTAAAGTTACGGATAGTTGTGCTATCTCGCATTCTAAATTTATCCAAGTGACTAGTTGCGGCAGTTGGTTGAACAATACTCATACGCAACTCATCACCAACTAAAGATGTGAATTTTGGAACGCTTATTGGGAACACTTCAGTGTAAACACCTGCCTTGACATTGATCACTGCTGGACTATTAAACCCAGCTGGAGCAACTGTTCTAACGTAATCACAAGCATACTTGATTGTTCTAAAAGGTTGGTCAATAGAAGTACCGCGTGTTGGTCCGTCAATACCTTCAGGACTTACATAATAAATGTTAGTAATACTACCAACGTTACCCCATGATAAATCAAGACCATTATTTTGAACTTTTAAAATTTGACCTGCAACACCAATTGGTAGGCGAATATTTTGAATAGCGTTTCTTGTTACAAGATCGCCACGACGTATCATAACGTTTACATCTGCGCCTTCTGCAAATGGAATCCAGTTTGTACCAAGAGTATCTAAATCTGGTCTGTTAGCGTTAGTAGGATCGTGTTCTGTAACGCAAATATATGTTGTAGCAATATATTTTACTAGATCATTGATCTTGTAAGTTGTTTCTGTTGGACTATCAGTCCAGTCCCCTGTCCAACGTACACCTGAAACTAGTAAGTCCCACTTGGCAACATCACTAACTGGTGTTTCGCCAACACCAATTTCTTGATTAGCTACATAAGTGTTACCGCCGTGTCTAACAACCTCACCTGGCTTATAAGTAGCCACGTTGCTGTATGTACCATTTTGGCTATAAGCCATTGATAGTAATGACCAGCTACCAGAAGTACCAGTTGGGAGTTGACCGACGTTTCTAGTTACAGCAACATACAAGTAACCACCGTAACGTACAACATCACCAATTTGATATTCAGTTAAGTTACTCCACACACCGCCAAATTCAAAACCTGATGTGAATAGGAACCACTTATTGTCTTCAAACACACTTGTGCTTGTGTGTGGTAGTGCGCAAATATACAAACTTGCACCAAATTTTACAACGTCATTAAGGATATAACGTGTTGTGCCGGCCCAAGCACCACGATATTTGATACCTTCTGCAAAGACATCCCACTTACCTATGTCTGCTTCTAATCCGCTTCCTGTGGACGAAGCAGATGTGTGCCCTTCAGTACAGATATAAGTTATACCATTGTACTTGGCAATGTCGCCTAATTTATAGTAAGTGCTAACTGTCCAATCGCCAACAGCAGTGATTCCGTCTACGAACAAACTCCATTTGTTTATACCCAAATCAGTGTAGAAACCGCCGTTTTGTGTACCATTAGCAGTGTGTCCATCAATACATAGGTAAACTTTACCGCCGTATCTAACAATGTCGCCTTCTTTATAAACAGTTGATGCAGTCCAAGGGGTGTTAATCCATTGAATACCATCTGACATCAATTCCCATCTATTAGCATCTGAGTCAGTGTAAAAATTTGAAGCAGATGTGTGGGCTGTCTTTGCGACATAAGTCTTACCACCATGACGAACAATATCGTCTTTAACGTATGCGGTAGTGGCAGTCCAAGTGCCTTTCCATACAAAACGTAGTCTACCTAATTTAAATTCGGCCATTTTTATTCCTTTTTATCCATTGTAAAATGTATATTTCTATATTTATATCTTACACATCTGTGGGGTAAGTGTAAGTTTTGTTGATCCTAACTACCAGTTCCCCGTCTTCATTTAGGTAGTAGTATATAGATTTGCTGTCAAATCTATATTGATCATAAACTAAATTTGGGTAAGGTCTTTCGTGCGTATCAGGATCCTTACCATCAAAAAAGTCAATCCCTATTTCAAACCCTTCAAAGTCATCATTGCCATCTCCAGGTGTGTTGATTTGAACGCTATCTTTACTTGTCCATTGATCGATGCGGGTAAAGTAAAGATTGCCCTCGTCATCAGTTCTTAAAGCATAAAAATATCGTTGTTCTGTTGGTCCTAGTGGACTATCTGAACCCCAGTTACCTATACTAATCTGTGCCATTTTCTATTCCTTATACGATTTCAACGTAGCTAGCGATAACATCTAAGCTATCATCTTGATCAGAAACCACTCTTAAAATATTGCTAGGGGCCACGATTAATTTCTCGCCACCGTTAACCACTCTTAAACTTTGATTTGGTGGTATTGGCACATTTCTTATGAAGTACCCGCTCACGCCAAGATCGTCAGTCAATTGTATCGATGCTAAAATAACTCCCTCAGTAACATTTGTTAAAGTTAGACCAATAATTGTATTTTTTGCAGTTGCACCTGCACTAATTATGGTCTGTGGAGTTGTGCCAACATCTGATAAAACTTTGTTTTTAAAATTCGTTGCCATTTTTTATCCTAATGCGATTGCATATTGTAATGCTAAATCTTCTACTTCAGCTTTAGTAACGCCAGTTGCCGCACCTGCGACAGAAATCCAATCAGTGCCGTCAAAAACTTCCATACGACCCAACTGAGTATCAAATCTCATCATACCTGTTACAGGCACTGTAGGTCTAAACGCTTGTATTCCTGATGGAACAACAAACCCGCCTTGTCCCATAATTCTAACATAGCCTGTTCCTGTTGAAGTAAGAGTAGTAACAGCATTGTTAGATGTGTTTGTTATGTTATTTCCATTTATTTGGAAATTTTCTAAACTTACATGACCAGTGCCTGCGGCTTGAATACTTAAATTGCCGCCTGCGGTATTTGTAATAGTTGTACCATCTATTTCAATATCGTCAACTGTTACTTTGACAGCATTCAATCTTGTTGGATTAATATCTGCTACAACTGAACCGTTTGCATAAAATCTAATTGTATCGTCATTTGCACCTGGTGTAAGTTCAGCAGTTACTCTGGTGTTGCCATCTAAATCACTTACACCATCTAAAAATACCCAATTTGTTCCGTTGTAACCCTCAAATCTATTTAAGGTGGTATTAAATCTAACCATACCCGCTTGTGGTGTTGCAGGTCTTTCTAATTCTGTTCCTACTGGAACTTTTATACTCTTAGTTGAATTAACATCAACTATACCAGTTCCGTTTGGTTGTAAAACTAAGTCATTGGCAGTAGTTGTTATAGTATTGTCTTGAACAACAAACCCTTCAAGAGCAACATGACCTGTGCCGTTTGCAACTAATTCTAAATTAGCGTTTGTTGCTGTGGTAGTAATTTGATTGCTAGTTACACTGATATCACCAACTAACGTACGGTTAACATATAAATCTTTCCAACGTAAGCTAGGTGTTCCAATATCATATGTATTAGTGATATTTGGTATTAAGCTACTGTTGATACCAGCGACAAAATTAATGGAGTCTGTAGTTTGATCACCAATAATAATATTGCCACCAATAGTAACATTACCCACTACATCTAAGTTTCCGTCAACTGTGACGTTGTTTAATAGGTTAATTTGATCATTAGCTGATGTAATGTTTACTGGGCCAATTACTGATTCAAACGTATTGCCACTTAGTTTTAAATTACCAGTGTCTATCTCATTACCATCAATATAGGTAACATTTGAACCATTAGTAAATGTTAGACCCTGGTCACTGGTAATATTAAAATTAGCTGAAGTAAATGTTACTTCACCAGTTGATTGATTTACATAGAATAAATCACCAACTCTAAAGTCGCCTTTATGATCAACTGTACTGTAATAAATGTGGGCGCCGTTGTTTTCTAAAACTTCATTAGCTTGGATAACATAGGCAACATCGTTGTCACTGCGTAAACCTGTACCAATATAGGCCATATTGTGTCCTATTAGATACATTATAACGCCTACACCATCACCTACAGCACCATAATTTCCATATATATTAGCACTACCAATACTACGCACTTCTACGCCAAAATCACTGTGGTCCACTAATGTAATTTTAGATGCTGATGCGCCGCCGCTACTTCTAACATCTTGTATTAAAACAGTTTCATCAACAAATGTTGTTGAAGTGTTTGCGCCGTCAAATCTACTTAGAAAAACAGTATATTGATCGTTAGGTAATCTACTAATTGGAGCAGTAAAAGTAGTCGTGTATCGTCCGATACCTTTGCTAATTCTTACATCATCAATATAACCATTAAAAGTTAAGTCTGCAAGGAATCTAGCACCTAGAGTTAACGGACACTGAACATAATTTGTTGTATCAGTCCAAGTAGCGCCAATTTGTGTACCATTAACGAACATTCTAGTATCTGTGCCATTGCGACTCAAAGCAACATGATACCAACTACCGGCAGCTATTCCGCTAACTCCACTAGTTCTTGTTGTATTGTTTACGTTATAAACTAAAGCACCACCAGCGGTGATAAACATCCAAGGTGCATTTTGACTTGTTGTTGTTCTAAAATCAAATAATGAAACTTGTACGCCAGTAGTTGCTCGATAGAACCAACCTTCAACTGTGAAGTCGCCAGTACCAAAATTGAAATCGTTGTTGCTTGCTACAGTTACATAATCGCCTGTACCATCTAAAAGCAAACTAGCTGTGCCAAATTTTTTCTGTGCTGTTGATAGCTGTGCATTGCCTACAGCCGTAATTGTTTTACCACCACGCTCTATGGCTGTTTGCAGTCCAGTTACTTTTCCAGTTAATGTAATTTTTCCATCATTAGCAACACTGCTAATAGTTCCTGAAGCCAGTACTGTTGGAAAGGTTGAGTAATAAGTCAGTGTTTGTCCTGGAGCAAACGTACCAGTAACTCCGTCTAATCTTAGTTCTGTTTTACCAGCACCTGCAAAACCAGTAGTTCCACTAAGTCCATATAGTCCACGATTAGCAAAATAAGTGAAGCAATTTAACCACTCAATTCTAACACCATTAATGGCAGTAATTGCATCTACCCCAGGTGTAATAAATGTAGCACTATGGAAAAGACAAGCGGCTTCTTTGCTCAGTGCGTTAACTACACTTGCATCTAAATAAGCACCTCTACCTGCATCACCAGTATTAAAGCCTCTTGGATCTCCAGATGATGTTGTTGATCCTGCTGTAATTACACTGACATTTTTTATATACGGACTTCTTGATGTTACTAACATATTGGTAGCAAATCTAAAAGCATGTCCAGTGTTTGCCACACTGTTGTATCTAAATCCTGTTATTGTTAGATCTTCAATAGTAGTTTCACCGTTTAGTAAGAAAACATCATTACTGATAGTTGCTACTGTTGGCTGAATAGTTACTGAACGAAGTCCAGTACCTTTAACTGTTACACCTACTGGCACAGTTAATGGCATAATCTCAGAATAGGTGCCTGGGTATATATAAACAGTATCACCAGACGTTGCTACGCTTAGGGCATGTTTGACAGTTAAAAACGGATCGTTTTGATGTGTGCCAGTTCTTGAATCACTGCCGTTTTCTGACACGTAGTAAGTATTCCCTGGACGTAGTGTTAAGTCAACACCATTTAATAAAAAGTTACTAGAAACGTTTAAATTTGCTACTTGAACGTCTTGTGTCCAAAGCTCTTTCCAACGCTTAGATGTAGAACCCAAGTCGTATTGTACATTTATATTAGGGATGATATCGCTGTTAATATCAGCATTGAACACAATATTATCTGTGTCTGAATCACCAATTTGAATATCTCCATCTGCGGTAATTGTGCCTGTGGCATGTAAGTTACCATTAACGCGAGTATTAGAAAATATTTTTACTTCGCCAGTCCCAGTTGCTTCTAGCTCAATGTCAGTATTTGGGGAATTGGCAGTGATTGAGTTATTTTCAATATCTAAATTGTCAATAACTAATTTTTGTTGATAAACTACAGGATTAAGTCCTGTAGGATTTAATGTTAGTTGACTAGCAGTGGTGCTGATAGTATTATTGGTTACTGTTATTTCGCCAATATCTAATTGATTTGTTACTTCTAGTGTTGTAGTTCTTGTGGTACCGTTTACGTGTAAATCGTGGCTAGGTGCATTGGTCTTAACACCAACTCGGAGATTGTTAACATCTAAGTATAGTAGGTCGGTCTCAAAAGCCAGATCTACCCCGTTACGAAGCAGGTTTGCCTTTAAGAGCGGACCGGAAATTCGACCAACGGCCATCGTTCACTCCTTGTACCCCGTGTTTCACGGTTAACCACCTTACATTGCGGGTTTACCACAGTTGGATTTGCATGCGGCTTGGTCTGCTACATGCTTGTATTATTTAGTTACTTTTGGAATTAACCTAAGATGAGGGACCAAAGAGTGGTTCTTTCGTTGGCGTATTCAAACGTAGATAGCTCGCCAGTTCCTGTTACAGGGATCCAAGCAGTGCCGTCCCAAACTTCGGTATAATTTTGTTCGGTGTTGTAACGAGTATTGCCAGTTACTGGTGCAAGAGGTCTTGTACTGTTATCACCTGATGGGAACATTACGGCACCAGTACCAGTGATTTGCACATAAGCGGCATTGCCTTGTGTACCTAACTCTAAGTTTGTATCTGAAGTGATTGGACTTACAGTATTATCATTAAATCTAATATTTTCTACATCTACGCTATCTGCTACTAAATTGACGTTGCTATTTCCTGTTGAGGTTAATACATTGTTGTCAATTTGTAGGTTTCCAGAATATAGAGCGTTAGTTGTGAGTCCACTAGAATCTATGGTAGTTGTAGTAACGTTGTTTACCTTAAACAATAATGTATTGTTTGTAGGATGTGCTGTTACTGTTGTTTCTCTATCAGCAGAATATACACCCCCTAGCCCAACTAAGGCTGTACTAAATCCGCCAAAAAGTCCAGTTGCTGGTTCAAAACGCAATTCTCCCATAGTATTTAGGGTAACGTTTGATCTAGGAACACGCATTGCTCCAGTGCTATTGATGGCTAAATTATTACCACTTGCAGGAGTTAAAACAATATTACTGTTAGTTGCTGTGGACTGAATAGCTGTATTAGTAAACAGTAAATTTTCTACCCTAGTATTTCCAGTTCCGTTACCTGAAAAAACTAAATTACTATCAGCAACTGTAGTTTGTATTACATTTGAACTAAGTTTAACGTCAGTAGTGTTAATGGATGATAGGTATATGTCTCGCCAAATTTTGCCAGAGGCACCTATATCATACGTGTTATTGTCGTCAGGATTTAGATCTTGACTAAAGTTTGTATTAAAAGTTATGGTATCTTGTGATTGATTACCAAATGTAATTGTTCCCTCAGTTTGAAAATCGCCTGTAATTGTAATATTCTTACTAATCTGAACATTGTCAGTAAAAGTTATTTGCCCACTAGCAGATTGTATATTGAACGGTCTTGTTAGCGTTTCAATAGTATTACCGGTAAGTCTAAAGTCACCAAGCTCTATTTTATTTGCATCTATGAACAGTTTAGAATCTAATCCATTAATTTCTAATGTACTAGGACCGTTGGCAGCAATACCAGTGGTATCAAAAGAAACTAACCCGTTTTCTAAATCAATGTAAAAAAGATCACCAACTCTAAAATCGCCGTCTTGGGCTTGACTTGTATAGTAAATTTTTCCAGTATTAAGTTCTACTGTTTCATTGGCTTGTATAGCTAAAGTGTTGTCGTTAGAAGAATCTAACCCGCTACCTATATACCCAAAATTATGGTTTATTAGATACATCAAAGTATCTGTACCATCTGCTACTGCACCATAATTGCCATAAACGTTGGCTGATCCAATACTACGAACTTCAGCTCCACCAACCCCCGTTGATTCAGACACTGGTGAAGAAAAAATAGGAATACCTACACCTCCCACCAATGATGTAGTAACATATATTCTCCACATATTAGCGTTGACAGGGTCTTGAATTATATAATCAACTACGTATATCGTTCCAGCTACGTTAATAGTCCAACCAGGTTGAACAGTGGTAGCAAACGTTGGTGGCAAATTAGTTTTATACCAAGCTACCCATTTTTCTCCAACCGAGTTTCCAGTTGTGTCCCAAATATCATTCGTAACAATTTGTAATATTTCTACATCTGGATAAAAACTAATAGGTTTAAGTTGTCCAGTTGGGTCAAATGTTGTATCTACGGTCATCCTCCACTGCGTTGTTGGAGAAGTTGGTTCATCTTCTATTGATACAATGGTGTAAAACAGAGGCTGAAGAGGATATCTATCTATAACCGCCACTTGGCCTACTAGAGAATCTACAAGAGCTTGGCTATAAAATTCTTTAGCTAAAGTTACGCTATTGCTGGTGAAAGAAAACAATGTAGGAGCTGGACCAACTGTAATCTCTACGGCATTACTTGGTTGAGTTGCATAAAGGCCTCTATTAGCAAAATATGTAAAGCAATTGATTAACTCAACTCTAACTCCGTTAGTCATAACCACTGCATCTACGCCTGGAGTTATAAATGTACAAGAATGAAATAACATACTTGCTTCATTACTTGTTGGATCTGCTACACTGCCGTCTAAGTAAACACCTCTGCCAGCATCTCCATCATTAAAACCTAAAATGTCATTTGCGTTAAATGATTCTGAGTTATTGGACAGTCCACCATTAGCTAGTGCTTCAAAGATTGCAGTTAAAGCTGTGCCTCCTTCAGCAATTTGATCCAAGTATGTGTTTGAAAATTCGCCATCTAAAATGTCAATAACACCAGCAGTTACTGAAGAACCTCTAGTAATAACTGAAACGTTTTGAATATATGGGCTTCTAGTAGTTACTTTAAAATTAGGCGCAAATCTAAAAGCATGTCCCGTGTTAAGAGTGCTGTTATATAAAAATCCTCTTACAGTGATATCTGATACACTAGTTTCACCATTTAATAAAAATACATCATTAAACAATGTATCTTCGACTGGAGTAATAATTGTTTGTCTAATATCAAAACCAACTACACTCACGCCAGCAGGAACTGTCAACGGAGTAATTTCGTCATATATCCCTGGGAAAATAAAAACAGTGTCGCCAGCTGTTGCTTGACTTAGCGCATGTTTCAATGTACCAAATGGCGCATTCTGATGGTTGCCTGCATTGCTATCACTCCCGTTTACTGACACAAATAAAGATTTAGTAAATCTTAATTGAAAATCAATTCCAGACGGTGAAGCCATGTTGTCCACCGTGATAGTTGAAGTTCTTACAGAATCAGCCCATAGCTTTTTCCATCGTTTTCCGTCGTCACCCAATTTGTAAAGATTAGTGACGTTGGGTACAAAATTACTATTGATATCAGAATCAAAAGCAACATTGTCAGCATCGCTATCACCAAAAGTGACGTCACCATCGAATGTTATATTACCAGTAACATGAAGATTAGCATCAATAAAAGTTCTAACCGCAGTAACAATTAAATCTTTTGTAGGTCTTAATTCTAAATCGCTATTTGCAAGTATAGGTTTGATTCGTCCACTATCAATTTTTAAATTATCAGTGGCTATGGCTACGGCATTAATGCTCTGTGCCGCGTTAATATAAAGATTTCCCGTTGAAGTTGTGATGTTACTAACATTGTCAATGTCAATGTTGGGTAGGTGTATATTATCGTCAACTATAAGATTAATCGTTTTACCATAGTTGTCGATTTCTAATTCCCTAGCTGGGGAATCTGTTTTTAAACCAATTCTATCGTCGTTGACGTTTAGATACAGTAGATCTGTTTCAAAAGCAAGATCTACACCGTTTCTTACTAGGTTATCTTTTAATAGTGGTCCTGAAATTCGACCAAGTCCGTTAGCCATAGCATGTTCCTGTCATGCTAATATTTATTGGTTTAATCAAAACCAGCTATGGCGTAGATTGGTTTTCCGAATGGTACTGGTGCGTCAAATTTAACATAAGCAGTATTACCAACTTGTACCAAAGTATAGTTAATGCCTGGCAATTGAAATACGTTTTCTACGTAAATTTGTACGTTAGTGTTGCTTAAAACACCTAGATCATTAACAGGAATGTAAGGTAAAGAATAATTCTGTGTACCAGTTAGTACTGCTGTTAATGTTGCTGATTGATTTATGTCATCGATTGTGACTGTTGGAACTGTTAGATATCCTGATCCAGTATTAGTCATTGTAATAGATTGAATTTGTCCGCCACTAACTGCAACAGTTCCTGTTGCTACGTCTGTGCCTACATCAGGCGCACTAAAAGTAATAGTTGGTGCAGTAGCGTAGCCGCTACCAGGATTGGTTACGGTAACACCTTGTACAGTACCATCACCTTGCCCAGTACCAATGTTATCAATACGAACGTCACTTGGTCTGTCAGTTCTTAATCTTTCCCAACCCCAAGTTCCGTAACCAGTAAAAACTTCAAAATCGTCTAAATCAGTATTATAGCGTAGCATTCCAGGAACGCCAGTTGCTGGTCTGTCAGCAGTGTCGCCAATTGGGACTGTCAATGTTTTATTTGTATCAATGATGGCACGGCCATCTACTTCAACAGTAAAACGTTGACTCTTTGGGCGATACGTGTCAATATTTTTACGCTTAATAAATTTCATTATGCTACCGCCATGCTACTGATAACTGCATTAACAACATCGCTCACATCTGCTTGAGCAATAATAGAATCGCCATCACTTAAAACTAGTTTTTCCATATCCATGACAAATGTATCACTGGCAACAATAGTTAAGTTTTTTAAAATTTGATTAGAATTACCAGCTACGGCCCCGTCAGGAACTACCCAAACATTTACTACTGCATTGCTTGATGCGTGATGATTACAAATCATCAAAGTAGTAACCCCGCTTTCTCCATCTGAAAGATATATTTGTGTACTGTTTGTATCTGCTAAATTTGTTGCTGTTATCATTTTTTATCCTTAGAACATTAGACTAGCGAAGAAGGAACGACGCTTACTAACTATTTCATCTCTTACGTTTTCACTATTTACAAAATATAATCCTGTTCCACCTGGGCCTTCTTGTTCTGGATATATTTTTACAGTTCCTACTTCATGGTTAGGTGGATCATATGTTCCATCAATTTCCATACTCAAAGATGTTTTTAATTCTACAGATGGATTTTGTGTAGCCCCAGATCCAGGTCTTGTAGATAGCACAAGTTTTGTATTTTGTGCTTCCATTGTTATTTCGTTTGAGTCTAAAATTTTAATATCACCTATAACAATTCGATTGTTATAAGTTGTGATCCACTGATTACCACCAATGCTAGTTTTTAGTTGTGGCTCTAAAATTGAACTTGGACTTCCGTATCCAGGAACGTTAGGATCAACTAACTCCACATAGGTGTTTGTTATTTGGACAAAATTGCCCAATGCATTGCGATAATTTAATTGTAGTCTTCTTCTATCTGGTTGAACTTCAATAGCGTAGTCAACATATCCTTTGTTTGGCACGTCACTTGGATTTGCTCTAGTAACGATACGTTGTGTATAGTTCACAACACCATCTAAAGTTACTACGGCACTGGCATTTTCTGCTCCTAACAAACTTAAATTAGTATTAGCTGTGCCAGTTCTAATTGCGTTTAAAATTGCACCCGAGTGTGTGCCAATACCCCCAGTAGGTGGACCAATAATGGCTTCCCACATTCCGTTGGTGACTGTGCCGTCATAACTCCAATTTTTGTTTTGATTAAAGAACCAGTTTGCGTTTTGTGCTGGAGCGTTAGGTCCACCCCTACTAACACTGATTCCTGAAATTCCGTCTACACTTACGCCTGGCTCAGTTCCGCCAACTAATCCTGGTTCACCTTTATTAAGTATAAGCACTTTGTCACTTATACTCAAATCATTGGATTCAATAGTAGTGGTATTGCCTTTGACAAACAAGTTACCATAAACATATACGGTACCATTGTTTCCGCTAAGATATTGGGTTTCTAAGTGCAGGTCTTGTGTTGCCTGCACATGCCAATCGCCGG
>JACCEB011297575.1_pt1 | contig 15564 bp, 20 predicted proteins | sample 7454761 | NCBI WGS metagenome assembly JACCEB01 (sample SAMN15323454, study PRJNA562643) | freshwater metagenome | isolation source: river surface water | place: USA:Blue River Watershed | collected 2017-08-18 | reverse complement strand
TTTTATTAAGATTAATCACAGTCTTAATATTACCGACATGATTATCAGAGACCAATCTAACAATATTCAAGCTAAAATTAATTATTATAAACAAGATGGTCGCAATAAAGTTGGCATCAACATGTTTCCCGTTGGTTTAGAATATCCAGTTCCAATTGTAACTAACGATACTTTTATTCCCCAAACCATCGTGCAACAACCAACTAATTTATGGCCCTTGTCTCCTATTCCTCTTAGTCCTTTAGGATTTGCACCTTTTGTACCTTCTGTTGTAAATATTCCAACCAATCTTTAATCAGATTCATCAAAAATTTGTTTTTCAATATCTGTAATATGTGAATTAATTATGTGATATAACTTAATTTTTTCTTCTATTGTGGTAGCATTTTTAAAATTAGAAACTAAATTATTTAAATCTTGTTTCTTCTTTTTTTTTCCTTCAACTTGTCCAGATTCATTTTTAACTACCTGAGAAACTAACTGAGATAATTTTTCTTGTTCTTGACTTATTTGTTCACGTAATTCTTTCATTTTTTCAACTCGTTCTGTCCAGTTTTCAATTGATTCTAATTGATTTACTTGGGTTTCTAATTTTAAATAAGTTTCTGAACTTACAGATCCATTGTTATTGGTTAAGCCATTTGACATTTGATAGTATTTGATTTTATTACCTTAAAATAAAACTAATTGTTTAAACGGTTTTCATTAAAATTACCCTTATTACCCAATTATTTTAATTTTATATTCTTGTTCTCCCCATATTAGTTTAACTGTTTGTCCAATTAACTCGTCTAATTCATCAGAATTTGTAATTTGAGTTTTTTTATTAAATAACTTAATTTCATTTGGATTTTTAATTATGACTTTGGATTCTAATTGAGTATATCTGTGCATGATATTTCCAATATCTTGTCTTAATTCATTTAACAATTGTGATTTTAAATTACTCAAGGAGTTAAATGTTTTATAAAGTTTTTCACTTAGTTTAGAATATTGGGATTGTTGTTCAGTAATCCCATCTAATAATTCCGATTGAATATCTTCTCTTATTAAATGTAATTTTTTAAGGTATTTCTTATTATGGTCGACAATAAATTGAGCAGCTAACGAAGGTGTTGGTGTGGAAATGTCGGCAACTAAATCTAATAATGGATTATCAACTTGATGACCAATTGCACTTAATGTGGGTAAATTAAAATTATAAACTGTTTCAATTAATTCTGGTTGTGAAAATCCAAATAAATCTGAAAAGCTACCACCACCTCTCATTATAATAACCAAATCATATTCACATTTATCTTCTTTAACTTGTTCTAATACTTCACAAATATTACCGGGGCAATCCACACCCTGTACAACCACATCAACAATATCATAATTAACTTTGGATTTATTGTTTTCCAAATTATAAATGAAATCTTGTAAAGCAGCTCCAGATGCACTTGTAATAACTAATATATTAGATAAAACTGGCACAAGTGATTTTTTCCTTGCTGGGTCAAAATACCCTTTGGATTCAAATTTTTTTTTAATTTTTTCGTATTTAACAAATAACTCACCTTGGCCCTCATTTGTAATAATTTTTTCCACAATTAAATTTAAACTTCCAGAACCCCCATAAAAATCTAATTTACACTCCATGGTAATTTTTTGTCCCTCGACAACTTCATCTTTATTAATATTTTTAAATTTCCATATAATTGATTTAAGATTATTAGTATCATCTTTTAATGTAAAATATAAATGCCCATTAGATATTTTTGGTTGCGATACTTCACCAGTTACTTTAATTTTTTTATTTGATACAACTGACTTTAAATATTCAGTTAATTCACTTACAGTAAATACATGTTCTTTTGATGTCATTTATTAATAAATTAAAAATTTCTTTTTAAATATAATATGAACATAAACTTAATATTTGGATTAATTGTGTTGGTCGGGATTATATGGTTTTGTACCCGGTCTGATTTTTTAAAATCATTTGAATTATTTAACCCAGTCAGTAGCAACCAACAATATGGACCTTGGGAACAAGATTACAAGTCTGATAAGTCTGACCCTACCCCAGAATATTATTCACAATTAGACTTTAAAAAAGTTCCTACAATTAATTGTTGTTTAATTGAAAAAAAATATATACCCGATTCATCTGGTATGTATTTTGGTAATTTTTCTTACTTGTACACTAAGAAATCAGGTTCAGAATGTAACCCAATTCAATATAATTTGGATTCAAACACTCAAATACTAATTGACGGAGATAATGGATGGTCTAACGAATTTTGTACTATGGAGAAAGAAAAATTAGGTTCATGTCGTAATATAAATAAAGAATGTATAGATTTTGTTGACAAAAATTTTTGTAACAAATATAGAATGACATGGTCGGCAAAAACATGCCATCAACCACTTGAATATACTTGGATAGATCCAATTAAAATAGAATTACCAAGTAAAAAACCAACAGATGGAACTTTTAAAATGTTTTAACTTTATTAATTTGCCTGTTCCTTATTTAATGATTTTTCATATTTACTATACAATTTGAAAAATACATTTGCGATTAATTCTACGTTTGATTCGTTTGATTCTTTAATATCTTTTAAGTGCAACTTCATGGCAAGTTCCTTTAGTTTTAAAAATCCATATGAATGGAAAAAACTAATTGTATCAATTACCACATAATTACTAAAGTCTATTGCAATATTATATTTGAGAGCTTCAGCCAAAATGGTTTTAAAATGAAAATCAACATTATGTGATATAATTATATCAACATTTTTAATATCGGCTTTAAATGTTCCAATAACTTGTTCAGGGTCAACACCATTAGCACATGCAAACTCTTGTGTAATTCCATGATATTCAATTGTTTCATCTGGTATAACCATACATCTTGGCTTAACAACTTGTCTAATTGATTTTTCAACATGAAATTTGTTGTCTTTAAAAACACCAATTTCATAATTTAATACAACTAATCTTGCATAAGTATATAATTTTTTTTTATTTACTTCTCCTGATGAATGATGTAATCCATTAGTCTCAGTATAAACAAAGCATAATCTTTTTGACATTTTTATTAGGATACTATGGGATGGTATCTTTAATTATATTATATCAATTTTTTTTAATTCATTAAGAATTAATAAAAATTATATTGAAAACAATTTTTTTTAATTTATAAATCAAATTCATCAACTTCATCGAAATCTATTGATTGATAACTATGGGTATTTATAAAAACTCCAAATAATAAATAACATAATAAAATTCCCGCGATTATTAAAAAACAACCAAATCCAATAGCTTTGTCAGATTCTCCAAATAATAATAAGATTATTCCAAATATTATTATTATTCCTATAATACTGGTTGTAAATACTTTTTTAATTTGTTGGGTTGTCGTAATATCCATTAAATAAGTCAATATTATGACAATGAGTATTTGTATCAAATTTTTTAACAACTAACTTTCTGGTAGTATTGGATTTAATTGAGTTAGCATGTACAAAAAATTTTCCTTGTTTTGTTTTGCATAATATTAACAAGTTATGTTTATTGTATTTATTTGATTTTAATATTTTATCGAATAAATTATTTTCCAATTTTATTTTTAGTTTTTCTTTTGATAATCTGCCTTTGGTTTTTAAAAATATAGTTAGGTTTTCCCATGTTTTACGTTTTATACAAAACATTTTACATCCATTAGGATTTGGCGCTGGCATGTTTTCATAAATACATTTATCATTATCTGATGCAACTGTATATGTTGAAGTAGATGGAATATTATTTACATAAAAATCACCATACATACATGACTTAAAATCCCAATAGTTATTCTTAATGTACTTGTATAAACTTTCATTTTCAAAATAATCTTTTTGACTAATGGTTACTATTGTATATTTGATATCCATTAAATTCAATGCACTTATTGGTTTTAGAATTTTTTTTGCAAATTTTTTTAAATTATAAATTTGCCAAATATCCTTTAAAAGGTATTTAATAACAATATATAAAATGAGCTACTACTTAATTGATTTTTCAAAAAAGCAAATAGATTTTAATTTTGATAATTTAGTTATTGGAAAAAAAATTAAATTAGATCAAGATAATTGTAAATACTATTTGTATTACCAAACAGAACAATCTGAAACACCTTGTGAAATTTATGTAAAGCTACCAAAGTTAAGATTAATATACAACATGGCTAACCACAAATATGATAAAATATCAATTCCAATTTATCCAAATTGGGATTTAACAACTAGTACAATTGAATGGTTTAAAAAATTTGAATCTGATATTCAAGATTGTTTTTCTGAAAGCAAAGTACAAAGGGAATTTGTAAGTATTTTATCAAAAGCTAACACGCTAAATTTAATAAAATGCTACATTAATGATAATCCAAAAATTACTTCAAATATTGAAAATAAATCTATTGGTCTAGCGGATTTTAAAATTAATGGACAAATTGAATTAGTGATAAAACTTAGTTATATTTGGGGTAATAAAACAAAGTATGGATTATCATCAAGTATATATCAAATTAAATATCATGGACCACCCGAACAATTAGAAATTAATTTTATTGATCCTGAACCCCAAGTAAAAAAACCAAATATAGCCAGTATAATCGCTTCAAGTATTCAAACACATCCAACACAATCAGTTATTTCAACAATTTCAAATAAACCAGTTGAAAACGACAATCAAAAATCAGATAAACCGTTGCCACCACAAATGACAGTAAAAATGATTCCCACACTTAAAGACTTACAAAAAGCAATTAAAAGCTTAAAACCTGTAGATGATAATAACCAATAATTCTCCCCCATGAGCATTTTAAAACCAGAAGTGGAAGAAGGAAATGTAGAGTACAAAAGGGTTTTAATTAATATTGATAATACAAGATTAGAACAATTAGCAACCCAAATGAATTGGCGTTTAGCAGAAGGATCTAATGAAGCCATTTACTATTTGGGAGTAAATGATAATGGTTCAGTATATAATATGACGCAAGACGAAAAATATGAAACTCTTAATAATTTTAAGTTACTTGTTGGTAAAACCAACGCAGAAATCATTAGTTTCAATGAAATAGAATCAAATGGTGTTAAATATTTTAAAATCCAAATAAGAAAAACCAATCCAATTCTTCCAGAAATTCGAGTTTTATTACTTGGAGATTCAGAATCGGGAAAAACAACTTTTTTGGCTAATTTGTTATTAGGTAAAACATATAATGAAAAATCAGATTCGCGAATCTACCTGATGAATCACAAGCATGAACTTGAAAGTAAAAAAACATCATCTGTTAATTGCAACTATATTGTACATAACAAAGTTAAATATGCATTTATTGAAGCTCCTGGATATTCAGAGTATTCAAGAACAAAATTTAAATTACTTCTTGGTACTTGTCCGGATATTGTTTTATTGTTTGTTAACCCCAATGGATATCCAAATAAATTCGATAAATTTATTATAGACAATTTAGCGATCCCACATATTCCAATAGACATTTTTAATTCCAATTCTGAATTAAATTCACGAAAACAAATTAATAAAACAATTTTTTTTGAAAAAATAAGCAAAATAGTTAAATCGACCCATTTTAATAAATCCCATGTAAAAATAAATGTGTTAAATGTTTACCCACACAATGATTTGGGTATTGTTGTATCTGGATTTTTAGAGTCGGGAAAAATCAAAGTCGGTCAACAATTAACTTGGACATATAGAGACGAAACATCAACTTGCAAAGTTAATTCAATTCACATTAATTCAGAACCAACAAATGAAATTGCCACAAATCAAATGCTAACTTTATGTTTGGGAACAAACCATGAAATTAAAAAAAGTTGGAAACATGGGATATTATCAAGTAAAGAATTAAATGAAACTAAAAAAGAAATCAAATTTACTTTTTACAAATTTTCCAACTCCGCTAATTTACCAAATTCTGTTTATGGGTTTTGTTCAAATAGAATTGTTCACATATATAACATAAAATTTTCAAATGGTCAATTCTCAGGAACCATCAGAAATTATATCCAAGGAGATAATTTGGTTGTGATTGATTTTGAATCAACTAAGGGTATAATAAAGATATTTCCAAACTAAAAAAAATGAAAATAGTTGTTATTAATAATTCATATTTATTAATAATAATATATTTTAATGGGCAACAGCATTGCATCTGTTTATAATTTTCAAGACCATGTGTCGGGAAAATATTTTATAATTGAAAGACAATTAACCAATGAACCAATAAATATTAAATTTGGTGTTTGTGGAGGTGCAGGAGAACCATCTAACCCTTACAAAACCCAATGCATTAAAATTGACAATGAAAATCAGCCACATTCACTACTAACATTTTGTGAAACCCCAAATACTATAATTATGGATTTTGAAGATGACATTAAATTAACTTTAATGAAATCATCTAATGGAACAATAAATTATAATGTTAAAACAAATAGTATTAACATGACAAATGAACTAGATGATTTTCATAGAAGATGGATTAAACCTGTTCATATGGGAGCACCTGAATTAGATAAAATGGTCAGTTTTGTTAAATTACCCGATAATAATCCACAATAAAACTAAATAATTATTTTAAATTACCAATTAACTCTTTCTTCTTTTCCTCTACCCCATGCTTTATCAAAGTAATTAATAGGCATTGCTAATATTCTAACACCAGCTCTGTCATCTGGACCTTCTAATTCACCTCTAATGCACCAATTATTATCTTTATTAACATATGTGTATAATTCAATACGTCCTCCCATCTTGTCCCAGTTACTGTCTTGGTTAAATCCGATAATGCCTAAAATCCATCTATCAGCATTATAAACACTTCCTTCAGGGTCTATAATAATTTTGTCGCCATTGTTAACATAGGAGTTTAAAATCCATGTGCGCATACCAATACCATCGGTTATTAAAGAACCATCAATAGATGTGTTTCCTCTTATATAATTTCTATTATCTTCCCAATCAAAGTGTGTTGTTCTTCCATCTTTTCTTGGAAATCTTACACCGTGTGATTTATTCATATCCATTAATGTACCTACTCCATGAACACCAACTCTAAATATCGGTGTTTCAGTATGAGCATCAACATTTTGAATATAAATTTTCTTTTTATCCCATGTATCTGTTTTTCCTAATGAAATATATGGATTATTACCGTCACCATTAATATGTAATGCGTGGTCTCCTGTATGACGAGTATATGTATGACCATCGTGATTAACTCCAAACATATCCCCAGCTCCTTGAGCATGAACTTTAAAATTACCATCACGATTAATTAAATAAACATTTTTATTTTCATCTGCCTTTGTTTTTAATCTGATATGAGCATCAGCAGCATTTTCAACTGACAATCCTAACCATTCGGGAAAATCCTTAGCATTTGCATCAGGGCCAATATTCATCCTACCCTTAATATTCATGTGTGCGGGAACAGTAAGTCCACTAGCTTGTATCTGAGTAGCAACCGCGGAAAGATTTCTAATTGCTTCAACATCTGCCATATAAATTTGTTTAACAGCTTCCTTTATTTGGTCTGTATTACCAACATCTGCCATTGATTCAACCTTATATAAAACAAAAATATAAGCAATTACAATTCCAAGTACTATTAAAAAAACTAAATCAGTTTTCATATATAAAATATTATATATTTTATTTGTACATATTAATTAAATATACAGATACTGACCCAATTACCCCAGACAAAAATGTCCCCCACAAAGTATCAACCCAAAACTCTTTTGCACCCCATTCATTTATTGTGGCCATATTTGTTCCATTATAAACTCCATAAATTACAAGACCAAGTAATGCAGATTTTATTATTATATTTGTGTAATCAGATTTTAAAGACTGGTTTAAGTTGTTTGTTTCTGGATGAACAATAAACAAATAAATACCCAAGGCTAATAACAAGTAGGCGAAACCACCCGCTAACCAAATGTGATAGCCTTGTATTATAGGCTGTTTATTTATTCTTGAAAATTGAGTTTGATACATTGATTTATTTGCAAATAAAATAACAGGTAGATCAATTATAAAAAATAATCCAAGTACAATAGCAAAATGGAAAATTTTAATCATTTAATTGGTTTAGAAAAAAATGTCATTTGATACAAATTTTTTTAAAATTAACAAAGTTTAAAAAAATTGTGCGTCTTTAGCTTAGCTAAAGCCACAGAGCAAGGCTGTCATTTGATACAAATTTTTTTAAAATTAACAAAGTTTAAAAAAATTGAATTTTTAATACCATAAATATAGATTATTAATTGTAATGTCTACTTATAATTTTGAAGAAATGGTCAACGAAGCTTACCAATTACTGAATCCCTCAGATTCTGGTAGTTTATTAATTTTACCTGATATCATTGTTGATATCGACACAACCCGTTTACATTGGAAGAATGTCAAAGCATATCTCCAAGTCATTCGCCGTCATCCAGACTACTTTATGGCGTTTTTAAAGTATGAGTTTCCAGAATCCAGAAGAAACGACATAAACTGGTTTTCAGGTTCTAAATCCGACGGACTTGTAATTCAAGGGAAAAAACAGAAGAAACATGAAATAGTTGATTTGGCAAAGAAATTTGTTGAAAACTGCGTTATTTGTTCCGCTTGCAGAAAGCCAAATACAGAAATGGAAAAAATGCCAAACTATTATGAAATTAATTGTTTAGATTGTGGTTCAAAGAAAACTGTCACAATGAAAAAATAATTTCGATTTGATTTGTTTTATTTATATAATTTGTTAATTAGATATTAACAGTTATTAATAATTTTAGCTATAAATATTGTACACATAATAAAGCCTAATTTTAAGTGAAGTATTGTAAAGAGTTTAGCGCATTTGGATTGTGGCACAATGTCATACCCAAGTGAGAAAAACAATGTGTGTGAATAATAAAAGAAATCAAAATATTCAATTGTTTTTTGGTCTTGGTGAATATTTTTAAATGTGGTAGGATCATTTAAATAAAGCTTATAATATCCAAGCGAAAATATTATATTAATAATAAAAATAATTACAATTATTTCAGTAACTAAACCAGCTGGTATCTTGGATATTTTGTCAAGTATATGAGATGAATCAAGTTTTTCTAAAATTCCCATTTTTATTGTATTATATTTAAATGGAAAATTATTTTATAGTATTGAACAACAAAATTTATTATTAGTTTTTTTATCAAAATAATAATGAGTTGTACTTGGTGTTACAGTTGAATGTGAAAAACTTATTTCATATAATCTATCTTCCTCATCTGTATTTGCAAGTAGGCTTGATTTATCTTCTTCCATAATTATGGGAAAACTAACCAAATCTTTAATTTCAGTATTTCCAAAGTCAGTTCTTCCACTACCTCCACGCAAAGCCAAAACCAAATGTAACAATGTATCAGGTTTAATTGCAGTGGTTGATATTACTAAATCATCAGCAAGTAAATACCCATGTAAAAGTATACGTTGTTGGTCTGGGCTTATACCTTCCATTTCTTGGACTCGTGATTTGATTTGACCAATGGTATCAGTTTGATTAACATTTATGGTAATAATTCTTCCGTTTAATGATTTGAGTTTAATGTCCATTATTAGATTTGATAAATTAACTTTATGTGCAAATAATTTTCAATTTTTTAAATTAATGCTTTTTCTAACCCTTTTTAGAACCCTTTTTAGAACCTTTTTTAGAGGATTTTTTAGATGCTTTTTTGGAGGGTTTTTCAGAAGGTTTTTTAGAACCCTTTTTAGAGGCCTTCTTTGCCCCTCCACGTAAGGAAAGAACGAGGGATAATACTCCAGTAATTTTATTATCAGTAACTTGGTTAGTCATTTAGCTTAATAACAATTTGAGATGAATTTAAAATAATAATTTTGTCAATTTTTTTATTTTTTGGAACTTTTACTCTTCTTTGACTTTGACTTTTTTGCCCCTCCGCGTAAGCAGAGTACAAAGCCTAATATATCAGTAGATTTAATTTCATTATGATGATTTGTGGTCATATCTTAAATATTTAAGATATCAATTTAAAGTAATTATTAGTCAATTTTTTTATTTAGACCCTTTCTTAGACCCTTTCTTAGACCCTTTCTTAGAGGCTTTCTTAGACCCTTTCTTTTTGCCTCCACGTAAGGAAAGAACGAGGGATAATACTCCAGTAATTTTATTATCAGTAACTTGGTTAGTCATTTAGCTTAATAGTATAAGACTTGGGAACCAAAATAATTTAAAATCAATTTTTTGACTAAGTAATATTATAGTAATTACAACAGTTTTTATTATAGGTTGTAATATTAGCGTCAGAAAATGTTTGAGCTATTTGTGCCATAATATCGACTTGAACCTGAATAGTTTCTACATTGTAAACAGCCATTTCATGCCAATAGTTTTTAGTTTTCCATTGTTCATATCCATCTGTACAATTTGTGTAAGGCAAATTTTTACTTGAATTTTTTAAAGCACAGTACAAAGTAAATGGTCTTATTGGTTGGTTTTTGGCAACTTGGTCAATTACTGACCAATAAACTCGATTAAACATTTGCTTGGAATGAAATATTATTATTGATTCAACTAAATCGTTTGCAGAACCTCTTAAAGTTTTTCCTTGAATCATTATCAAATAACAAAATCCCAGTAAATAAATTATTCGTGACATTAAATTGTTAAATTAAAAAGTGGAAAATAAAATCGAAATTATTTCAATTTTATTTTTGTAAAAATCTGCGAGTATTAAAATTATCTTTCAAAATTTAAACTTCAATTTCTGCCTGAGCAGCTCTCATAGCTTTCTTTTTATCATTTGTACAAGATTTGCACCATGATTGATAACCATCAGCCGATGCTGCTTTTTTACAAAAATTATCAATTGGTTTTACTTGTGCACATTGGCCTTTACACTGTTTACTTTGAATATTAGCAATAGTTTCTTCTTTTCTAGCTCTCATTGTTTCACTTCGTTTTGCTACAGCTTGTTCTTTTGATTTTTTTCCTGATTCGCTAGCAAAAAACTGGGTCATTTTGTTAGAGATTTTTGCTTTTGTTTCGCTTGTTTGTTCAAGCCCACAGGTAGGACACCAGATATTACGATATACATTTTTAATTTTTGTGTCCCAAGTATGATTAGCATTACATCTAATTCTAACAGTAAAGTTTCTATCGGTTATTTCCACACATGGTCCTGTTAATAAAGTGCCTGCTTTCTCATTTATAATTTGATTTAATCTTTCATTAACAAGAACTGGTTCTTCATCCGAATCAGATTCCTCAATCTGACCTCCTTGTTGAACTTGAATTACTTTGGGTTCATTGGGGGTGTCAGCTTGTTCAGGTTCATCAGGTTCATCCTGTTCTGTTTTACCGGCTTTATATTTTTTACTAGATGCGGATTTACAAGTTTTGCATCTGCGGTCGAGTCCATCATAATTTTGCTTGTTCGCAAAGTAATTAGCAACCCCGGTCCATTGGTCGCAACCCGAACAATATTTGTATTCAGTTTGTCCATGAGTCAAATGGTGTATTTTCCTGTCAGGAGTTAATATGTCTGTACCGGGAGTAAAATTTCCGTTTACTAATTTAAACTTGTTATAAATTTCTTTTTTTCCGGTAATAACAGACAATGTTTCTTTCTTATTATCAATTTGAGTTGCTTTGGTATTATCAACATCCCAGTTATCTAATTCATCAATATCAGACCACTTGTTATCACCAGCATGCTGGGTCATAATAGTTTCAAATTCTTTTGCTAAGGTTTTTGCTTCTTCTGACATTTCCGCATATGCTAAATCCAATTCCTTAATTTTATTACGAGCCCATTGTTTTGCCAGTTCCATTGAATTGAACTTTTCACTCAGAGTAACTTGTGGTTTAGCTGGATTGGTACGATAAACAATAGTTCCAACAAATTTATCACCCGACTGGGTATATTCCATAGAATTAATAATGGATTTGTTAGAATTATTTACCGAATGAGAACATTGTCTTAAATTAGCTTCTCGGTTATCTAGCGGATATCGGTTAATATGGTCACCAAGTACTTTATCACCTGCATCCAATATACCTAACACATGTCGATGGAATAATTTAACAACAGAACCAAATAAACAATATTGTTTTGCATTTTCTTTTCCACTTTTCCCGACAAATAAGTTGTTAGTTTTAACAAAATCTAAATACTTGTAATCAATTAAAGTACAATAGTTTTGACTTAGTTTAACAATTAAATATTTTGGTTTGTTTTTGGTGAAAATTACCTTATATTTATTTTTAGTTTCTTCAAGTTCATCTGATAATTTTTTACGGTGTTTGTCGGCTTCTTCTTTTGTTTTGGTTTGGTCATTGCCATATTCTACAAACCTAAATCTTTTTTGTTTTCCGGCCACACAAGCAATTACACCATTTTCATCACCTGTTCTTTGAAAGACAGAACCCGCATACTTGCCTCCTTGCCAATTGGAATGAGTTAGGTCTGTTTGTTCAGTGTCAATTACTTGTTCTTTTTTATTTGGAGAATTTTTGGCTGCTTTAACACAAGCTCTACATCTTTTCTCTTTTTCTGGGTTAGAAAAACACTCTGGGCGTGTTTCACCACATTTACATTTAACTTTTATTTCTGGCATTTTATTGTACAACTGATATTTATTAATAGATTAATAAAATATCAATTTTTTATATATGTCATACACATATATTGATTTTTTAAAACAAGCCCAGTCAAAAAAATTACGCTGGTTAGAAAATTTAAACGAAAAATTGCTAATAAATAATATCACATACTATATAATATTATAAATTAATTTAGTTATTTGGTATTACATCATACCACCTCTAAGTCGGAGAACCAAATGCAAGGTACTTTCTTTTTGTACATTGTAGTCTTGGAGGGTTCTACCGTCTTCAAGCTGTTTTCCAGCAAAGATGAGACGTTGTTGGTCAGGAGGAATGCCCTCCTTTTCTTGAATCTTAGCCTTAACTGATTCAATGTTATCGGTGGGTTCAACATCGAGGGTAATAGTTTTACCAGTGAGAGTCTTAATAAATACTTGCATACCACCTCTAAGTCGGAGAACCAAATGAAGGGTTGATTCCTTCTGTACGTTATAGTCTTGGAGGGTTCTGCCGTCTTCAAGTTGTTTTCCAGCAAAGATGAGACGTTGTTGGTCAGGAGGGATACCTTCCTTTTCTTGAATCTTGGCCTTAACGGATTCGATATTGTCGGTAGGTTCAACATCGAGAGTAATAGTTTTACCAGTGAGAGTCTTAATGAATACTTGCATTACTATATTTAAGCAGTTGAAATCAATAAATGTATTTTTCAATTTTTTTTAACATGATATTCCATTAAAGGGTCCATGTCAAGTGTATTCGGGTGGTATAATTAACCAAATTCCCACGAATCCAATAGATTAAATTAAAAACCATATGGGAATTTAATTTAATTAATAAATGAATAATCATCAGGAACTATTTTTTTATGTCCTGGCATTACACTGCTGGTATCGCTACCAAGTATTTTTTGGTTTTCTTTATAAGTAATTAGAGCACTTGCTACATCAATATCTTTTGCTTCCAAGTACTTAGCTTTATACTTGTAATATTTTTTAGTTGCAATATGTAATTTCATTTCTAATGCTAACACATCTGGTGATTTCTCTTTATTAGAATTTTCTTCAAAACTAATTGACTCTTTGTCCCATGTTAAATGTTTTGCCAAATATCCCAAGTTAATATTTGCTTTTAAATGAGGAAAACATTCACGAATCTTTATGTTGATGCGATTAGAATCTAACACCAATTTATTATTTGTGTTGCAAAATTCAATAAAATTAATATAAGTTGGTTCTTTTACATTTTGTTCAGTAATATTAAATAATAAAAAAATCATTTGTCCAATTTGACTAAAATCTTCAGATGATAAAGAAATTGGCACCAAATACAACTGAATAATTTTATCTGAAATAAATTTTGTCCATTTTTCAAAATCCTTTTCTTTCCTTAAATATCTATACATTTCAAATGGATTCTCAATTACTTTTTTTATTCTTGGGTCAAAATTATCTGGTATTATGTTTTTGTTTATTTTATCTTGATAATGAATAATGTCTTCATTTTTATAAAATACATTTAAATAATTTAATTTTTTGGGAAGATTATTCCATGTTAACTTACTAGTAATATCTATAAGTAATAAATTAGTTCCAACAATATTTTCAAATTTAGAAAAGTTTATTCCAGATGCCAAGCTTTTAAATAGACCAATAGATAAACTATTTGTGTCTGAGAAAAATAGTTTAATGATATTTTTATGTAAATAATCGGAATAAAATTTTTGGTTATATGTGATAGCATCAAAATCACCATTAATAACTTGACTCATTACTTTAACCAAGTTAATATACAAGTTTTTAAGTTTTACCGGAATAATTGTATTGACATTTGGATGTAAGATTTCATTTGAATAATTAGAAAATCCATGAGTTTTGGTGTTAACTAAAATAAGTTTATAGTTATACAAACTAAAATAAAGCAAGTTGTCAAATGTAGTATCTAAGTCATGTCTATTTGTTTTTAAAGGATAGGTATAGTTTTCAAATAGAATTTTTAATATTTCGTAAACTTTTGGATTTTCTGGCGATGAGTATTTTTTTGTAATATATTCAAAAAATGCTTCTTCATATGAACCAGACTTTAAAATTTTAAAATCTTCTAAACTAGTTTTTAATTCATCAAAAACATTTTGTAAAACTATTAGATTGCTAAGCTTGTTATCTTTTTGGTAATAATCCAGTATTTTATTACAATGAACAGGTTCAATTCCCAAAATATTTCCAACAACTTCATTAGTAAATTCTCGACTATTAAAAGTATTATAAATTATGTATGATTTATTTATTAATAAACCTGGATGGTAAAGATACCACTTATAATTTTCATAAATAATATTTTTAGTTTCACTTAAAGAAACAATATTTTTATTTACTTTTTTGGTAAAAATTTTAATTACTTTATTTGACTGGATTGAATCTGTTACTATAATATTTGTATCCGTCGCACTTGAAATATCAGGTTTATTAACGACAATGTAGTAATGACAATTAGGTTTAACATCAATTAATTTTACAGGTTCTAAAAATTCACAAGTATAATATTCATTAAAACTCAAAAACTGTTCCATAGTATTAGAATTTGTTAACGGGTATTTAACATTTTTAAGTTGATTAGCAATTGTAAAAATTTTTTTTGGATAATTATATTTTTTAACAGTTTCTTTTAAATTTTTATTTGACAACAATGGAAATTTAACAAATATATAAATAACACCTAATTTTATTAAACAAATTGTCATCCATAATTTACCAACTAAATCATCAAGCAAAATTTGGTCTGATTTTAAATTAACTAAATCAAACACCCCATTATAATTATCATTTATTGTTTTTAATAAATTAAAAGTTTTATACTGTTCTGAAATTAAGTCATTAAAGCTTATAAATTGGTAGTTAAATTTATTTTCA
>JACCEB011398469.1_pt1 | contig 15579 bp, 14 predicted proteins | sample 7454761 | NCBI WGS metagenome assembly JACCEB01 (sample SAMN15323454, study PRJNA562643) | freshwater metagenome | isolation source: river surface water | place: USA:Blue River Watershed | collected 2017-08-18 | reverse complement strand
TCCTAGTGGATTTCATTCACGGGTGGCGGGTGGCAGCCCCGGGTGGCGGGTGGCAGGATGGATTTAACTCAAAGGGAGACCGGAAACCGGGAATGATGCTTTGGGCCTAATTAATACCCCCAGCCAACTATCCGGTCTCCGTTTTCCCCTTGAGATTTTGCATCTCCCAACCGCTTACCGCTAACCGCAAATACCTGACATAGGTAGGGTCGGCACTGCGTGCCGACCTGGCTGCCATGATCAGAATTAAGCCCACTCAACCGCCAACCCTCATCCGAAACAGGCACAAAAAAGCCGCTCGGCTTGAGCGGCTTAAGAAAGTTCTGCATTGAAACTCAGACTGTCCTACGGTTTTTAAAAAGTACATCTACTTGAATAAGTCGGTCTCCGGAATACATAAGGTCGACAATATCAACGACCTCAAATGCCTCCACGTGAAGGAAGGCCACCACTTCTTCAAAATGCGGAGCTCCGATATTATAATTGAGGGTCTGCAACTCCAGCAAGAGATATCGTGAATTCCGGACGATGGGGAGGCCGCCACGAATAACATCCAATTCTGCCCCCTGGACGTCCATCTTAATCAGATCAAACCCTTCAGCGGAGCCCAGCAACGTCGTCAACGTGACACACTTCCGACCTTCGGGCACAAAAGTGAACTTGGTGTTCTCCCGATAAATGCCGTTCCCAGACCCGGAGTCGCCATCGCGGCACTTGAAGTATTCCACCTCTCTGTCGTCAAGATCGCCCAATACCGCAATCTTATACTCGCCAAGCGACTTAAGCAGGGGCTCCTTATCTTTATTAGCGTCAACCATCAGCACCTGCACATCGGGGTAAATTTGCCTAAGGAGTGTCGTCCATTTTCCTTCGTAAGCACCTAAGTCCAGGACACGATGGAGTTGCACGCCAGAAGCCCGGAGGCACGTCAGCCGCTTCGCGTGTGAAAGACGATACTTACGTGGCCGGAAGAAATTTATGATCCGCTTGAGCTGAGAAAGCATGATGTTTGTCGAAATTTTCAGATAATTAGCCGTGCACACCTATGCGTGGCGAAATAAAAGCCCTACACAATCCAACCTGGCGCTGGGCGATTGGCTTGGCCTTGAAATGCGTAGCGTATTGCGGAGACAAGATACTCCCCAGCCCTCTCAGGCGAGAGGCGCGGGGCGTATTCCAAGGCAGATGCCTGCTCTGCTGAGAGCAGTTCCGGATTTAAGACCCTGATGCGGATTGCGTCGGCCAAGGCCTTGGGGTTCTCCTTGGGGAAAATCGCCCCGGCGCCTGAGCTACTAACAAGAATCGAGGCCCCGACTTTGTCGCTCGCCAGAACCGCTAGCCCTGACTGCAGGGCCTCATTAACAAGCATTCCCCATCCATCGAATCGACTAGGCACGACGGCGACATCGAAGCTAGGCATTTCGGCAAGTAAACTTGCGGACGGAACTGTTCCGCGGAAAGAAACCTGCCCCTCGATTCCGCCACTAATAACTGCCTGCTTTAGCCGATTGCGAAGAGGACCGTCGCCAAAAATATCCAGCGACCAGCCAGGAGCGCAGATCAACCGGCATGCCTCTATAAGCACGTCGACGCCTTTTCTATCGTTTAACTGACCAGCATATAGCATCCTCATGACACCGCGTCCGGGCGGACGAGCAGAAGGCAAGGGCACCGATTCCTGATAAAGATATGGATATAACTGTTCATCCTTGAATCCAATTCCTCGGTAGAAATCCATGCCTATATTCCCCATCGCAAATACAGCGCTAAGCTTATCAACGAACCCACGATAGCAAACGTGCGCCTTTAATCTCCGCGCAAAGCCTGCCCATCCAAGCATTATCGATGATTCGACGATGACGCCCATTTTCGGCGAAGAATACCCAGCCAAACGTCGAGCGGCACGCGTCACCGGCGGATACGCTCCTATGCCCGAAAAGATATGGATGGAATCTTGGTTCACGTCGATAAGGTCGTCTACGGCATCTTCCCAGCCTTTAAGCGGAAGGTAACAGTTGCGCAGCCGGACGCGTGAAGCCGGACTCCAACCCTGCGCTTTTCGTATTGGCGAGATATCCTCGCACCAAACTCCAGTCGCCGGAGCGCCCCAGCTGGATGCAAAAGCATCCAGCGCCCCAGTCTGATGATGCGCAGGCATATTTTGCCAGAAGAAGACGGGTATGTCGGTCATAGCTTGGCGAGTGATTCTAAGTGCCGTGAGCAGCTAAAATCTGCGGGGCGTGAAAGGGCAGCAAACGAATGGGCGGCGTATAGATCTGGCTTTCGGAGCCAGACGGCCAAACTTTCGACAATAGATTCAGGAGATCGCGCCGGGACGATAAAGCCGTCAACGCCCTCTCTCACGACTTCTCCGCAACAAGGTGTGGCGATGATTGGCAGGCCCATGTCCATTGCTTCAAGCTGGACCAACCCGAAGCCATCCGAAAGGGACGGAAAGACGAGCGCGTCGGCCCTTTCCATTTCTTGCCGCAGCCTGTCTTGCGAAAGATGCCCAAGGAGGCTTACGTTATAACGTATAGAACGCAGATAGTCCTCCCGCATCAGCAACTGTCCTGCGGCAACGAACTCGGCTCGCCCCCCGGCAAGCTTGGCGGCGGAGGCGAAGTGATGGAATCCCTTCATTAGGCTCACGCTACCGACATAAAGCACGCGAATCGGCCTAGACTCGTGGAGTCGGCGAGCATGGCCTAGTCCGGATCCCGCGAAGGCTGGAGGAATCACCACGCCTCGGCCTGCAGACAGGCCTTTGCCCTCAAGGGCACCCAAGGAATGAGCGGAATGGACTATTACCTTCGTAGCGATGGACATTTCCTCTCCGATTCTATCGAAATAGCCCTGTGAGGGTGCGGGCGTCTTCTCCTCTTTGTCTGGATGTGCTTCTTGCTCGGCCGCACGGACATCATACCACCTGGCCCCGGGGTCGACCTGAACATGCAAAGCCTTTGCACCAACGGCATTAGCTAGGCGGAGCTGCTCTAGATTTGCACAAGTGTAGCCCAGAATGGTATCCTTAGGCCCAAGCCCTTGCTTGTTGAAATGCCTTGATGAGAACCCGCCGAAGGTTCTCCCGGCGGCCACCCAGCGACCGTCGGAAGGCCCGCCGCGCCAACGACTCAATAGGGCATACCAAAGCGGCAGGGCGTGGACTTCCGCAGTTCTTAATGCAGGATTATAACGTTGCCCCAGTTTCTTGTGACGAAAAGGTCGTGGCATCGCTGCGGCCCAAGGAGCCCAGATGTCGGTACAGAGTACCCGCAATAAGCCGCGCGCATGCAAATCTGCCGCTAGACTGTAATGCTCTCTCCTCCCTACTTGACTCAGATACCACATGTTTTTTTACGCACCATATAGTCGGTAAAGCTCATCGAAACTCCCACGCCTAATTCTCGAAAGATGGCGTAGGGCGAGCCAGTGTGCATAAATATAGCGTGCACAGGGACGCCTCAACACCAGCCTAACCGCTACCTGATGTGGCAAGGACCAGTAGATGGCGAGCAGTCGAGTCCAGAACATGAAGCCGGAGTATAGCTGCGAAGCAACGAAGATGCGGTTCCAGGGGCCGCAAAGCTCTGCGAACGCCGAAGGCGATCGCCATTCCGTCGAGACCATATGGGCTACCGAGATTTCTTCGCTCAGGATGGATCGTAGCCCGTTTCGGCAGGCCGCACGCGCACATTGAACAGAGAAAAGAAGGTCTTCTGCGTAAGCGTAGCGTGACATTCGTTCATCGAAACGAAGCCGATGGGCCTCCATATGGTCACGTCGGACGGCGAACCAATAGCCCATCGCCCATTCGGTCGGTACGTCCCCGATTAAAGGAACTGGATATCGTCCCTGAATCGAGGGTAAGACTTTACCTGAACGCAAAGGGCGCCAAGTCCCGGCACAAAAAAGCGCCGAAAGCCAACGGCGCCAGAGTGAGCCCCGTAAGTTGGGGCGACAAGTATCCCCAGCAGCGAGCATGACGATGTCTCCGCTAGCGGAAATTTTGGCAGTTAACTTTGCCAAAAGCCTGGCTGGCCAGATTACGTCGTCGTCACTGAATATAACCCAATCACCGGTGGCCACTTCAATGCCGGCATTACGTGCGGCTGTCGAAGAAGGGGCAGCCAAACGTAGTAGCTTCAGGTGATTGGAGCCCATGCCGAGGGTGGCAATCATCCGAATAACCTCTGCATGGGCAGCGTCTTCAGACTGGCTAATGACAATTACCTCAAAGACGGCATTTTCTTGGGCGAGAATACTCCTCAAAGTTGCCTCCAAGGAGGCCGAGCGCCTATAGGTAGGGATGATAATTGAAAAATTCATGGCGTCTGATCAAAGGCCTTTAGGTAAGACGCCGCAAAAGATTGGGGTGAGAAGAGTTGCCGTGCACGGTGTGATGCCTGATAGCCAAGACGTGCCGAGCGCTCTGGTTCGGAAATGAGTATTCCGATTTTCTCGGCCAATGATTTCGGGTCGCCGGGAGCGGAGTAAATCACGGCATCGCCTCCCACTTCATGCATGACAGGAAGATCGGTGAAAACGCAAGGGAGCCCCATAGCCATAGCCTCCGCGGCGGCGATGCCAAAGCCCTCACGGGGGCCCGTGGAGAAAACCACCCCACTCCAAGCCCGCATTTGCTCCCATGGTCGCACCTCGGTCCCGGCGAGTGTGACGCATGCTCCTATTCCAAGGTCAACAATGAGCTCTTCTAGTCGCGGACGAAGCGCCCCGTCTCCGATGATTCTTAGGCGGAATTCTGGGAATTTATTTACGATAAGCGGAACGGCCCGCAATAACGTTTCGTGATCTTTGATGACATCTAGTCGAGCGACCATCCCCCATTCGCAGCCAACCCGAGGCGCAGGCCTAATATCAAAATATGCACTTTGAACAGCGTTATGAATAACGACCCGGCGGCACCCCTGAAGCATACCCTCTTCGTCCATCGATTTGGCGACCTTAGATGTGCACATAACCAGCGTTGGCCGGCAGCGTGGGCGCAGCAAAAGACGCGCAAGGCCGTAAAATAATCTTGTCCCCCAGCCGAACCGTGCGGCGTTACCGAAGTGCACCAGCACACGAGTTGAAGTCCCTAGCGGCGCAAGCACCCACGGAAGCCTACTCGGACTCCAGATTACAATCCGGCCGATCGCATATCGCGCCGAAACTAAGCGCCATTGCCTTAGCCATGCTAGTCCAAGAAACCCTTCCCACTCGACGACTTCAACGACTTCCGCACCAGCCTCTCTCCACTTAGTTGTGGCCTGTCCATGGCCATTAGCCGTGAAAACCAAATGGTCCGCATCAGGTGCGCCCTGGATGAAGGCAAGTAAAGCCATTTCGACGCCCCCGAGCTGTGAACATGGACACCAATGATAGATCCTAAGACGAATTCCAGTATTCATGGCCTAACGAACCGGTGACCCAAGGACGGTGGAATTCAGGATTTTCCAAGAGGTTATTGCGGCTAGGAGAACACCGCCCGTGGTGACGACAATCCAATTATTCGGTGCGAATAGCTGAACTGTCGCCATCAAGATTATGGCCCAAGAAAGCGACATCAAAGCCGCTTCTCCAATCCATCGGCCCGATCGTATGCGAGAAACGGTCGTCAAAATCACTGCATACACGGCATGCCCAAGGAAGAAGGCCAGGCCGGCTCCCGCCAGCCCAAATAACTCGACTGTTATTAGAGGCAGGAGCACCGAACATAGGCAAGAGAAGCCTTCCGCCATGATGACAGCCCTGGAGGAGCCTCTGGCCATGAGCCAATAGCTCATCGGCCATGAAAGCAACCTCATGAGGACACCCCATACCATCCAAGACAGCACAGGCTTGGCAGCATCAAAAGTGCTGGCATACAGTAAGTGCAGGCAAAAGCCCCCAGCGCCTACAAGCATAACCAAGGCCGGCAAGCCCAGCAAGATGCCTACTTGAATCTGACCGTCTACCAATGAGCGTGATTCGGATTCGTCAGCTGCAGAAGCAAGCTGCGGGAAAAGTCCGGCACCCATCGCTGAGACAACCAGCCCAGGCAAGCTGCCTGCGATTGCGGCAGCAGCTTGATAATGGCCAGCCGCCTCAAGGCTGAGACGGTGCACGAGGATTAGCCTTGTGCCGTAAGCAGCCAGCTGACCCATCAGCCCGACAACCATGAAAACTGCGCCAAGCTTGATCAGTTCATGGATGTCTTTTGCCTCCGTCTTAACGGCTTTGTCCAACGGACAAAGCCTCCTCGAGGAACGCCAAGTAAAAACTGCTAGTAGCAATGCCGCAAGAAGGAGGCTTAACGCAATGCCCCTTGCGCCAAATATCCAAATAAGTGGCACGCCCACCAGCAGGCCGGAAAGGGCTGAGAGTACCTGTGCGGCTGCGACAGTGCGAAGGTGCCCGTAAGCCTGCAAACGGGCATTCCATACGCCAGTTGCGACGACCAAAGGCACCGTCATACCAGCGACAAACATGTCTGGGAGGTATTGGCTGCTACCGAACGTGGCCAAGGTCACAGGCCAGAACGATAGTGCGACCAAGACAATTCCAAGCGAGACAAGTATTCGACCGAAAAAACCAACGGCTACCGACTTCCGCATCTTATCTTCCTGGGAAGCGGCGGAAATTGTTCGCACCCCGGACGTCCAGACGCCCCAGCAGGATATTGCAGAAACGTTTGCCCCATAGCCCGCGAAGATGCCAACCAAGCCTACGCCACCTGGTCCAAGTAGCACCGCGACTATTTTTGTCCGTATGATGCCAGTGACGAAGGATATCGCTGTGGCTCCGCCCATCAGGGCGCTGGAACGCAGAATGCGAGGCGCGGACATCGACAGATTGTTAGTATTAACTGGGGCGGGGAGCTTTTAGCTTACTAATTCTATTTACGCTCCTTGGTTAGTCCTGAAAGCCATTATGGCATTAATTCAACCTTAGATCCAACAGGCAGGCCAGCGGAGAACTTGGCGAGCGCAGAGACGAGCTCATCGCGCTTAGCTTGGCCTTTGAGGTAAAAACAAAGCTTGTCGGAAGTCGTCGCAACGACCGATGTACGCAACACCGCCACCTTAATCCAGCCGGCGGGCATGTACCGCGCGACTCTCTCGTCGTATACCATAGCTAGTTCGACATTCTTCATATTTGTTAAGGCCGATATACTATCGGCATTGAAGCTCTTGCTTCTGTGAAGCTTGCGGACTGTCTCTGAGCCTAGCCCCTCGAGGTCTAGGACATAGAAGGGATTATGATAGCTTACCCAACCAAGATCGTTAACAGCTACCGGCTTCTTCCAGAAATCCACAGCGAAACGACGCATTTGATATTGCTGTTGAAATAAGCTCCGCGTTGCCGGCGGGGTGTCTATGAAAGTCTTCACGTAAAAGGCTCCGATAATAACTAAAATACCTACCATGCCAAACAGGGCATCCGGGCGATTCCACCAATTTCGTCCGAGGGCTAATATGGCATAGATTACGACGGCTAGGATGTAAATTTCGTAGCGGGAAAACCACCCAAACTGGCCGAAGACAACGTGCGCAAGCCCGGAAATCAAGGCAGCCGCACCGAAACATGCATCCCCAAGTCGCCCTTCGTATCTTGTCCTAATTATCATAACGCCCAGAATAGTAAGGAGAACTAAAAGCATGGCTCCTTGTCGGCAGGCGAACGCAACCTTGATGGTATAAAACAGGGGATCGAAGACGCTGGACCAAGTCTCATGCCCCATGGCTCCAGCAACCAAGGACGACTTCATCTGCACGGAGCTAGGCATGAACGGAAGTCCTCGGGAATGCATGAACCAAGCCCAAGCCGAGACTTCTGCCGCTAATAAGACGCCCAACGACAAGGCCAAGCGCCAGCGCGAGTAAAACAAGAGGAGGATGAGGCCGACACAAGCCAGGGCGGCCCCTTCGAATCGAATCATCGGGAGCAGTCCAGCTATCACGACAAAACATCTTCCGCCCTCATTAGGCCTATCAACCAGACGATGGCAGGCCGACATGAACATAAGGCTTAGCAAAACATGCAGAGAGTGCTCCAGCCCGGTCATGACAAGACCCCAGCTGTTGATAGCCATGCAAACCAAAAGCCCGATGCCTAGATGGGAAATAAACCAGGCATACGACGATAAGCCGGACTGAGGTCGAGCCGGAAGAAACTTTCTGAGCGCCCGGCCGATCACCATGACCACTCCCAACATGGCGATAATGTTAAATCCGAGTGGGCCCCAGGTGCCTAAGCCAGCCCATTCTGGCCCGGCTAGAAGGAATGGCCAAAGAATCGATGACGACGGGGCTGCGGCTTCACCAGTATTGATGCCGTATTCTCCGTTGAGAATAGATTCACTCACCGACATATGAATAATCGGGTCGTCTAGGCTGAAGAGCAGATGTCCGTCACATAGCGTCCACGAGCGGGCGATGACCGCAAGCATGATGGCAGACCAGCAGGCAGGCAGCGCCCAACCATAATTGTCCGAGAAGAATTTGTTGTGAGGTTTATTCATGCGGTTGTGGCTGTAGCTCATTATTAATTATTCTCGGTCCGCGAAGACCCATCGGCGATCCATCCGGTATTTGAGCACGTAGCCTAAAGTCAGTCCGACGGCGCCTCCGATATAACGCCCAGATTCATTCGGGAATAAATGGTGCCCAAGCCATTCAGATACCCAGAAAAGGGCAGTGGTCACGAGCCCCAGCAGGCCGTAAAGGCCGAACCTCCGCGTATCTTCCACGAGGCTGGCTCCACGGGCGGAGAAGATATAATTGCGGTCAAGAAAGTACTTCAGCGCGAGCCCGCCGCACGTACCGGTACATAGCGCAGGCCAGAATTCCAGCCTAAGCCAACGATGTGCAACGAACTGTAGGCCAAGGTTTGTAGCCATGGCAACGATGCAAAAAAAGGCGTATCGAAACACTAACATAGCACGAGTCAGAGCTTCAATCGCTTGAAGACGGCCTCCGGGAGCGAGCAGATGACTGCCATAATCGGACGCCAAAACCAGCGGGTGTAGATCACATCGCCAGAGCCCTTGATGGCGCGTCGGATATCTGCCGCGACTTGGGCGGGCTCAGCCAGCAGGGGCGATCGAGGGTTTACCTTACCGGCAGTGAGTTGCGTGCGGACGAAGCCGGGCTTGATCGTCAGAACCCTTATGCCGAATGGATGAAGCCGGTTCCGCATTCCCGAGAGATACGCATCTAATGCTGCCTTTGAGGCGCCGTAGGGATAGTTGGACTGGCGACCGCGATCCCCCGCAACCGAGGAAACGGCGGCGAGCACCGGACAGCGTCCGGCCTTGATTGCCCACTCGGACTGAGCTTCGAACAATTCGGCGATCGAAACGCAGTTCACCTGTAGTATCTGTGGGAAATCCTCCCGCCCGCCCATTACGCCGTGAAACGCCACCATTGACGTCACCTCCATGGACGCAAGCTCGGCAGCCAACCGGCGCCCGGCGCCCACGACCAAGGCGTCGTATGGCATAACATCGACCGAAACCTGATGGCGTATCCGCAAGTCCGCCGCGATACGTTCCAATTCTACCGAATTCCGACCTGCGAGAATGAGCGTATGGCCGTCTTGGGCGCAGGCCACGGCATACGCCACCGCGATCGGTGAAGTCGCACCGATGATGACGCTTATAGGATTCAGAGTTTTAGGCATGGAGGCCAAGTCGGGTGGAAAGTCGTGAACGCATCAGCCCCGACGGGTCTACCTCACGCTGAATTCGACGAAATTCTTCTAGCCTCGGATACATTGAGGGGATCAGACGCGGTGAAACGCAGGCATCCTTAGCAAAATAGATTTTCCCTCGGAAGGCAGCGAGAATCTCGTCCAATTCTGCCATAAGCGGAGCGAGCACCTCGGCCGGTCCGGGCAGGTCCAGAGCCAAGGTGTAGCCGGCATCCAGGAACGACAGCGGGAAGTCATTCGCCGGGCCTGAGCGCTTGAGCACCGCCAAGAAGGACGCCTGCCGGGAACGGCTGATGGCAGCCAGGCAGGCACGCAGTCCTGCTTCGGCGGTAACATTAGGGAAAAAAACTTGGAACTGGGCGAAGCCACGTCGGCCATATATTCGATTCCAGTCTTGAATGGCGTCCAACGGGAAAAAAACTTTTCGAAATCCACCAGCTTTTCCGTCTCGCGTGTCAGCCCATAGTAGCAACGGTTGAAAAGCCCGACCGAAAAGGGTCCGAGTGCCCAGGAAGGGAAAACAAAAGGCACTCGGAGCTTTCGTCGCGCTGGCATGCGATGAGGAATCGCCCTGATATCTGAAGGTAAGTCAGCAGGCGTCGCCTCATTGCCTAACATCAGGACTCCCCGGCCAAGCTCATCGCCTCCGGCCAAGCAGTCCATCCAAGCCACCGTATGTCGATAGGCTTGGTCATGCTGAGCGAGCAAGGCTAAGCTGTGTTCCAAGTTGCGGCCGTGGAGCGTGCGGACCTTACACCACGCGCTGGACACGCGGCGGAGCCTTAACGTCACGCAAAGAATATGCCCTGTCAGCCCCATGCCGCCGATCGTGGCCCGAAAGATATCTGGGTTATCTACGGCAGAGCAGACAAGCCGACACCCGTCCGGAAGCAGCAAGTCGAACGCAATGACATGCGCACCAAAAGAGCCGTCAACATGGTGGTTTTTCCCGTGGATATCAGCGGCCACCGCTCCACCCAAGGTCACGAATTTAGTGCCGGGCACCACGACTGGAAACCATCCACGCGGCAAGAAAATCTCGATGATTTCGGCCAAGCTTACCCCGGCTTCGGCCTTTAGGATGCCCTTGTTTTCATCAAATGACAGCAGGCGATTCTGAGATGCTCCGCTGAAGGCGAAGCCTGCGGAGATTGGCAAGGATGCGTCACCGTAAGATCGACCGAGCCCTCGGCTGATACGCGGAGGAAATGAGCGCCACGCTTCGGTAATCTCTTTTGTCGTACTTGGCTCGCAAAGCTTGCCAGCAACCACGGGGAGCCTTCCCCATCCAGCGATATCTATGTTTTTCATGCGCGAGAAGCGAGGAACATCACCAACGCGCAAAGCATCAGTAAAAGGTAAGAGACCCAGTCCTTCAGGGCATGAAGCACCGGATCGACGTGGAGCTCACCCCGCCAGGCGTATAACCATAGGCGACCTAGTCCAAAGAGCACTAAGGGCGCTAAAGCCATGAGGCGGAGTGGTTCGTGATAGAGTGTCTGGACGGCTGAGCTATTCGCGTAGAGGCAAACCACCAATGTGGCCGCGAAGCCCGCACCTACGCCGAGCGCCCCCATTAGCTGATGATCTTCTCGGCGATATCCCCGGCCAGCCAACCTACCTTCGTGATTTTCAGGTAGGCTGATGAGTTCAGAAAATCGCTTCAAACAAGCCAGTCCGAAGAAAAGGAACAACAGGAAGGCCCCCATCCAACCCGACATACCGGCCGGAACAGTCAAGGCCCCCGCAAAAGCACGAAATGTATAAAGTCCAGCGAGCAGAAATACATCGAGCAATGGGATCTTCTTGCCGTTTATGGAATAGTATGTGGTCACCGTCCAATAGCCGGCCAACATCATTACGGCAGACCACCCAGCTCCGAGCCAAGCCAAGCCAAGCGAGAGCAGGGGAAGCATTAAGGCCAGCGTTACTCCTATTGGTATCGTCACCGCCCCGCTGGCCAAAGGACGATCACGCTTATACGAATGGGCCCGGTCATTAGAAAGATCGATGAGGTCATTGGCTGCATAAACTCCAGAGGCGCAAAGGGAGAAGGCAGCGAACAGGAGCAGGTCAACCAGTAGAACTGGGGGCTCAAAAAGGCGATGGGCCGCGAGGGCGGGAAGAAACACTAGTGCGTTTTTCGCCCACTGATAAGGTCGCAGCAGGCGAAATATGTCCTTAGGCCGGTTGGAATGGTCAGGGAATCTGGCTTCTATCCGGACCGCCCCAAGTGAGGCCTCTAGCCGGACCGCCCCGCCAACCAAGACAGCTGACGTAGCCTTTTGCCAGACCTTAAGATCGATCGCCCCGTCCCCAACGTAACAAAATTCACCACCCTGAGCGTGAGCCTGAATCGCGGCCAGCTTGGCCTCTCCGGTGAGGTTGACGCATCCGTCACTCGCCAGTACGGCGGAAAAAATACCAAGGTACTCAGCGACGGCCGAAGCAGTAGCATGATCGGCACCAGTCGCAAGCACCAGCACCCTTCCTTGAGAATGCTGTTTACTCAGCCACTCCAACAGTTCTTTCCGATAAACAAAAGTTTCCGGTCTTACGGGCGCGCTCCTAGAAACCTCCTTCTTAAATGAAGCCTTACCCTGAAGAAGCGCAGGGAATATGCTAATCCACGCGGAAGGACGCAGGATAATCTCGCGAATACCCTCATACAGGGAATCCCCGCGCAGGACGGTTCCGTCTAAGTCGACATAAATAACGGTTGGGGGCATAAATCATCGTGCGGCTGGAGCCCGCCGCTTGAAAAGTTGATAATCTCCCTTGGGATCGTCTCTGGGGTATCGCCTCACTTCATCCCACTTTCCACCGAGACCGTCCAAATACCATGGAGTCTCGTCGACGCAGGAGAGAAGCCACTGCGTTTTCGCGCGTGCGGCCTTGGGGAAATAAAGCTCTTGGCTGAACCCCAAACTTAGGTGCGATTCTCTCTCGACGCGAAAGAAGACCTCCCTATCCAGACCTCTGACTTCGTAGAAGAACTCGTACGTGCTGGCAAGCGCCTCCCCTGGCTGGCTGAGCCGCAAGAAGTCGGCAGCAGCTATTTGTCGTAATTCCTGATCCCGGATTCCTCGCGGGATTTTTCGGATTTCACGATAAAGACCGGCGAATGCCAGACTTAGGCCAAGGGTCGCCAGGCCGATGTGCGGCCAACGCGGCGCAGATAAAAATAATGTGGCAGCAAAAAGTACCATTGGAATTCCCACCATCCAAGCGTACCCTGCATGCCAGATTCCAACAGCGCTGACCAACAAAGGCATACTAAAGAAAATCCCCAAGGCATATGCCAGTGACCGGGCGCGGCTCTTCCATCTGGCGTCATACCTCGTGGACAATTCCCACACCAGCACGGCCAGGCACCCAATCGCAAAAATCCCCAAGTCTTTAGTCACATAAAAGCGCTGAATCCCTGTAGGAACCCATGGGAGTGCCTTGCCATAATGTGCTGACCTATGAGCGATGAAATCATCCCAGACGCCGAGGAAGCCGTAGCCAATTCGCAACGCAATAAGGCCAATTATCATACCGCAAGCCAAGGTCAGTCCGAATCGGAACCCCGACAGCCTCGGAGTTATTGCATATGACATGAGGGCGGCGATGGCAAAGAAGACGCAAAAATGTAACCCGGTCAGGAAAATAATGCAGCCGAACCCGAGCAAGGCGGCGGCGGACCATCGGCCGGAGGACTCCCAAGAATCACGCAGGTACATGAACCATGCGCAAAAAAGCAGGGCGAAGCATTCCAGTCGTGCATGATAAATGGCGTGATAAGAAATCGCAGGGGCGCCCAAGCATCCAATCAAGCAGCAGAGTTTTGCTCCGTCGCTCATACCCATATTACGACCTGCCCATCTGATAAGCAGCAACGCTCCGATTAGATGGCCGGAAAATAACGCGACCCTGGCGACCCATAGATTGAAGCCAAAAACTTTGAAGAGTAATGCGAAAAAAAGAGGGAATGCAGGCGTGCTTGATCCCCACACCGCGCTTGGCGCGCTGCTGTCCCAGCCGCTAGATATGAATCCGCGGCCCAATGCTAAATTTGCCCCAGGATCCAAATACTGGCCTTCATCATTCCAGGCAGCCCGGTAATAGACCGTAGTGAAAACCACTGCGATCAAGGCGAGGGCGAAGACCGCATAGAATATTTGCTTTAACTTTATCATGAAGGACTTTGCGGAAAATGTGGTCTAGTGCGACACTCGCCTGAAAAGCATGTAATCGCCGGTGGCGGCACTACGAGGATATCTTCTCACCTCGATCCAATTTCCGCCGAGCCCCTCCAAGTACCAACGTGAGGCTTCACTTGTAGTGATCAGCCATTTGGTTCTTGCACTTTCCGCTTCAGGGAAATGCAAATCCCTGCTGAAGCCGAGCGCAGAGACCTTATCGACGCGAAAATATACGTCGAAACCGATAGCCTTGATCTCGTAAAAAAAATCGCAGGTGCTGGCTACAGCCTCTCCGGAACTCAAGCGTCCTCTCAAGTCATCGACGGCCTGCCGGCGAAGCTGCATATCATGCACACCAGAAGGCGTATTTATGAACTCTCTGGCCGCTCCAGCCAAACCAAGCGAAAGTGCAAGCACGGCTAACGCCCTAAGAGGCCAGGGTGGATTGATATAAAATAGTGGAATCACTGCAATCATCATGGGTAGCGCGGACATCCATGCGTACCAAGAACACCATATCCCTAAAGTCCCCATGATGGCGGGAACTGTAAAAAAGATCGCGATGACGACACATAGCTTGTGGACTCGCACCTTCCATTGTGGGTCATTCCTAAAAACCAGGCACCAGCACAACACCGCGAGGCAGCCAACCATGAAAATACCCAGATCTTTTGTGATGAAGTATCGGCTAATACCGCGCGGGGCCCAAGGAAGTTCCCGGCCATAGTGTGCCGCCCGATGAGTGATGAAAGTGTTCCATACACCCATCTCGCCGTACACTACCATTATTAGGGCTATTCCTCCGATTATGCCAGTTGCGAGAACCATCCCGAATCGGAATTTTTTCCTGCTCGGATCGAGTATATAAAGTAGGGCTGCAACCAGTGCAAAAAAGGCTGCAAAATGTAATCCCACGACTGCCACGACAACGCCTAGCAGGAAAAGCCAAATCCCCGCGGCCCGCGCCTGCGAATTCCATGCGTCACGTGCATGTAGAAATCCGGCGCAGAAAATCAGGGCGAAACATTCTAGGCGCGGGCGGTATAGCGCATGAGAGGAAATTGATGGAGCTCCTAGGCAAATGATAAAGCATGCTAACGCGGACCAAGCAGACAGCCCGAGCGCCCGGTGGGCCCAGCGAAGAATCAGGAGTACCCCGACAAGATGCAGAGTGAATATAACTGCTCGCGCAACCCAAAGCTTAAACCCGAAAATCTTGTAAATTATTCCGAAAAATAACGGGAAGCCTGGCGTGCTCGATCCCCAAAGGCCACCAGGGGCAGCTCCATCCCAGCTAGTCGAAGTCCAACCCTTCCCTAGCGCCAGATTTGCTCCCGGGTCCATATAGATTAACTCATCGACGTCGACCGGCGCATAAAGAACCGCCAGAAAGACTGCAGCCGTGAAAAGCACCGTAATGATGCCGATTATTTTGCGTTGGCTCATGTAGCCTAAATGTTTCAATCAAAAACTCTAGTTGCGGACAAAATTACGCGCGCACGATCTTGTTCGGACATCGCTGAGCCGGTCGGGAGGCAGAGGCCTTGGTTGAAAAGACGCTCGCTGACCTTGCCGCCGTGCATCTCGGCTCCGGCAAAGACGGGCTGGAGGTGCATGGGTTTCCAGACGGGGCGGGCTTCAATATTCTCGGCCTCGAGCGCGAGCCGGACCTGCTCATGGGAGACGCCCGCGAGCTGCG
>JACCEB011763558.1_pt1 | contig 15591 bp, 9 predicted proteins | sample 7454761 | NCBI WGS metagenome assembly JACCEB01 (sample SAMN15323454, study PRJNA562643) | freshwater metagenome | isolation source: river surface water | place: USA:Blue River Watershed | collected 2017-08-18 | reverse complement strand
AGAGACAGTATATGATGATATATATAAGATGAAAACAGACATTAATACTTTGAAAAAACGTTTAATTGATAATCTTAATCTAGTTAATGTTAATGAAGGAATTGCATTTATTACAAAATTTATAGAATATCGTGCTAACCCTAAACCCCATTTTATATTAAAATCAGTTGATATGTTAGAAATTTCATTATTACTTGAATTTGTTACTTTTATGGCTCATTTGAAATATAACTTTAATGGAGGGGTAGCAATGCCAGCGTATGCAACTGTAATAAGTGTATTTTCAAAACTTAGAGAATATGGAAAACATTTATTAAATGTTAAGTATAAATATTTATTGGATAATTTATATAGTACAAACCATTTAGATACATTTATAAAATCCATAAATACATCATTAAAAGGTGTAAATAAATCATCATTAGATAAAGCAATTGATTCATATGCAACAGAAATAGCAAATGGTAGATTAAGACCAAGAATATGTGAAACACCTTTAGTAAATACTGCTGCTGGGGATTATTATCAAGATTATAGATATTTTACGGATAGTAAATCTGAAAGAAAATCCTACTATAATTTAGTATCAGATGCCAATATAACAAATGATAAGATAAATTTTTCAGGTAGAGAAAACTTTTTCTTACGTCCTCAAGACAGTAGTAGATATCCATATGTTATTGTTACTACAACTGATTCCGGTTTAAACAGTAGAAATATCAAAGATTTAAAAGATTCAATTGTGAAAGCAAATGGTAATTCAACTAATGTAGTTGTTAAATTTCCAGGCAATACAACAAAAACATTGGACTTCAGCAATGACAATAATATTCATTATTTATCGATTAACAAAAGTATTTTTATAGAAAACAATAGATTCGTAACAACTTTTAATTTATTTAGAATTAAATTTAATGTTATTTTATCAGATTTAGTTGAATCAATTGAAAAAGATAAAGTATCAAATAATTGTATTGCAAACATTATTCCTTCAATTAATGCTCCTTCTGAATTTCTTGATGTTGGTGTTGGTTCTAAAGATGATACATTTCATCGTATTATAGATGAAATTGAAGAACATAATCATGGTATTGTATTTAAGATTAAATATAATCCAGGAAGTGTTCCACCTCAATATGGAATCAATTCACGTATCTTATCATATAATGTTTTAACATTTGCTGCTGATTTAAATAACGTATTATATTGCCAGCAAGCAATTCCATGGTTAGATTTAAAATATGAAAAAAGATTATTTAGATTATTATTTTATATTTTCAATGTATTAAATAATGAATCTAAAGTTAAAAACTTACCAGATGAATCAGCAAATGCAATAATTAACAATGTATTTAAACCATTATTTGATAACATTGATGAAAATTTAATTACATATGATAATATTGTTACAAACAATGCCGATTTTAATATCAATGGTACTCGAATAGGCACTATGATTAACCAGTTTAGTAGTGCCTTATCAATCCCTAATGCAGGTGTTTTTATAACAAGTGATATAATTAAAGATTTAATTTTATCTGACAGAGAATTATATAACCATTTATTACTCCAACCAAAATATAAAATTGGAAATGGTTTCTTCTCATATACTATCATATATATAGTGTTACTTAAAAAATTAAGAGATGAAATAGCATTTTCATCAGATACTGTAAGAATTATTGCTGAATATTCAAATATAATTCAAATGTTTTATAGTAGAAGTAATATTAGTTTTAATGTCAAAAATTATACTGATGTAAATGAAATGAACCAATTCATTGTTAAAGGTTTTATTAATGATTTTGGATTATATATCAAAAACATTAAATCAGCAATTAGTATCCTAGAAATGATGTTCACAGCTGATTTTTCATATTCTATGTATGAAAGTTTACCAATTGATTCATAATATATATTTCTTGCTTTTTTATTTTCATTTATTTTCATTTATAATATTAAATCTTTTTAATGAAAGCATCTAATAATTTTGAACAATTTAAAAAAATACGTGAAATATATGATTCTCCGTGTCAATATAAAATCAGAGAAGAATATATTGAACGCGAACCTAAGAATCTTGAAAAAGAAATAGCACAATATCCTTCTTTTTTTATATGGAACGAAAGTAAAAATATGGTAATTGATTCTCTGACAATAAAAAAAACAAAAAACTACATATTATATACTGGAAAATATATCATATCTAGTTTACATTCTAGTTTTAGTATTAGTTGTAAGTTAGAAGATAGATTAAATATGAAACATGTTATGGAACAAATTTTAAGAATCGTTTGTTTTTTTGTTTCATATACAAAACAAAATAGTTATTTCAATCATCTTTTACCAATCATAACAATTTATTATACAGATGTTAATAAAGTTTTAACTTCTAATCATGGTATTATAGGTAAAGATATGATAAACTCGGCTTTTACATATGTGCCTAATACTATATTGACCAAATCTAGATTACCTGAAATCGTAATCTATCGAAAAGAAGAATTATATAAAATAATGATTCATGAACTGATTCATTTTTATTCAATTGATTTTCATGTTGATATTAATGAAATTTATACAAAATCATTACAAACTCTATTATCTGATAACTATAAAGTAGTTAATGGAAAGAACCAACCAATTAAAATAAATCCAAAAGAAGCATATACAGAAACGATTGCTAGTCTTTTGAATGTTATTTTTGCAACAAATCCTTTTACAAAGAAGAATTTTGATAATAATTTCAGAAAGGAACTGTTATTTTCAATATATCAAGTAGCAAAAATATTTAAAAAAAGTAAAATAGTTTTCAAACAGGAAACATTTGCTTTTGAATATTATTATTTAAAAACAAAATTACTATTAAATTTAGATCAGTTATTAGAATTTATAAATAATCCTAAATATCATAAAAAAAGCAATTTTCAGTTGATTAATTTAAAATTTCCAGTAAGTGATTTACCACTGATAAGAAAAAAAAATAAAGACATAGATTATGATTCACTATATGCTTCGAATCGATTTCTGAATTTTGGTCATCTTCTAGTAAGAAATGATCCTAGATTAGAAGAGATGATAAATCAAATGCTAGAAAAGGGGAAATTTGATGATAGTTTAAGAATGAGTATCCTAGAAATCCAGTCATAATTTCATAATATAAAATGGATAACCTTTTGATTCTTGAACGAATCCATTTTTTTCATAAAAATCACACAACCAATTACGATTATGTCCATCAAACATCTTAGGAATTAGGACAATAATATTAACATTTTTCATCCTTTTAGTAACATATTCAATGAACATTCTCGTCATTTTAGAACCATAACCTTTACATCTTAGTTCTGGTTGATCTTTGATATTTAACCATGTAATTGTAATTTGATTATGTTCTAGATAGAAGTCAATTGATCCAATCATTTGATTATTTTTACAAAAAGTATATTTACCATTAATTATTTTACCTGAAAAAGCATCATTCATTGTTTACTATATTTCTAATTCTAGATACTTCCTTAGAATAATCAATTTTTTTACAAATAAATAAAAAATAAATAAAAAATATATTCATTATATATAATAAATTTATCTATAATGTCCGAAATAACTGATGATTTAAAAATAGATTTACTTGAAATTTCGCAATCCAATGGTATTAATCTTACATCTGAATCCACTAGAATAAAACATACTAAGAATGGTCAGTTTGATATTACATCAAATGGTATTATTAATATTTCAACGGGTGATGAGATATTAAATAATAATGAGTTTCAACTTAATGGTAATATTAATATTGCTACAAAGAATGCTGATAATACTACGGTTGACCAATTATCTATAAATATTGTTGGTGGTGATGGATCTAGCGAAGTTGATGGTTCAGATATTAGTATTAAGGCAGGTAAAGGTTTAGCGAATAGTTCAGGTGGAGAAGTTTCAATCTTTGGTGGAAATGGTGAAGGCACTGGAGCTGGAGGTAATGTACGTATTTCATCTGGTCTCAATTTTAATGGTGATGCTGGTGATATTTATTTAAGTGCTGGATTAAGTCAATATAAATCAGCTGGTATCACTGGTAAACCTGGTGGTAATATTAGTATTCAATCTGGATATGGAGGTGAAAAATGCGGAGACATAAATTTTTTTATTAGTCCAACATATTCAGCATCTTCAATTGGAGAAGGAGGTAATATTAATTTTAATTTAGGACCAAAAAATATAACACCTCCTGCAACATCATATGGAACATCTGGTAAAGTTAATATCATTAATGGAGCCTTAAAATTAGCTATTTTTGCGAATACAACACAAAGAAATGAAAGAATAACTAATCCTGAAAAAGGTGATATGTGTTTTGTAGATGATAAAATTAATGTTCATGATGGTACTATTTGGAGAACAATTTCATTTGACCCATAATCAAATCAAATTAAAACAAAACAAAAAATAAATCAAATCTAAAGTAATGAATTGACAAGTTTGGTGAGGTTTTCTAGGTTAGCACCTTTTGTTTCACCAGCAAATTTACCATTTTTAAAAGCCATAAAAGTTGGTAATGATTGTACTTGGTATTCATTGGCTAGTTCAGGAACTTCATCAACATCAACTTTAGCAAAGCGAATGTTTTGGTATTTAGGTTGAACGGATAGTTCTTCAAATTTAGGTGAAATCATTTTGCATGGACCACACCATGTTGCCCAAAAATCTACAATAACAGCAGGGTTTTTAGCAATTTTATTGAAATCCTCAAGGGAAGTGATTGTGAAAACTTTACCAGGCATTATTTATTATTATTATTTTTATAATCTATAGATGTTATATTATTTTTTTGAACGTATCTAGAAAAATAAATTATCTTAACATATAATAAAATTACAAAACTACAAAATGAATTCAAATAGAATACCATCTATCATCATGATGATTATTATTCTCATGATTGATGTTTATATTTTCCAGAGTATGCAAGAAATCAAACAGGATAATTATGAATGCAAATGTGCTCAAACATATCATGTGAGAAAAATATCAGAAACTATTATTATTATAATTGGATTGCAATTATTAATATCTATTATAACATTCATCTTAATGACTGGAACATTCATCCCATCAGTTATAGCCTTATTATCATTAAGTATGATGGTAGTTGCAGGTATGCAAATCTATTATATTTATTTAATGATTACATATCTCAGTGAATTAAAGAAAAATAATTGCATGTGTGTTAATAAGAATGTAACTGATGTTCTATTTTATTATGCATGGGCACGTATTGCATCATTAGTTTTAGGTGTTATTACATTTTTAATGGTTATGTACATAATAAGAAATAGACCACCCCAACTTACATTATCAGCAAAAGAAATGAAAAGCATAACTAAAATGTCCACAGGAAAGTCATCTTCATCTAAAAAATAAACCTAAAGAACCTTAAATAAAATATACTAATAAAATAAATAATGTTATTAGAATATATTAATATTGTAAATGGGACATTCATAAAATTACCTATCAAAAATATAACAACTCCATTAACAATTGATTGGGGTGATGGTTCTTCTCCTGAAACAAATATTACCATAGATAATCCAACATATACATATTCATCTAATCTAGGTACAATTCAAATATCAATCGTAGGTGATTTTACACAATTTGGAACAAATCCAGTATCCGAAACAATTGAAGGTATAGATTTATTATCTAGAGTGATTTCATTTGATATCGTTTCATTAAATAGTCTGAGAGGTGCTTTTTACAATGCAATATCATTAATTGAGGTCCCAACCACTTTACCATCAACTATCACCAATCTAGATTATACATTTTTTAATGCCACTTCATTTGACCAAAATATTTTTGTTTGGGATATTACAAATGTAACAACCCTAAATTTTATTTTATATGGTGCAACTAATTTTAAACAACCAATCACTGGATGGTTACTTAATAAAATATTAACATTTCCTTAAAAAATTAAACCTCATATTTTTCTAATCATTTCTTTTATTTTTTTTATAGATGTAGATAATCTCCCTTCTATAAAATATTTTGTGAGTATATATCCACCAATACCTAGAATAAAACCAATCACACCACCTAGAACAACTTGTTGTGTTGTATGGTATTTTTTATGGACTCTACTATATGAAATAAACATCGCTATCGCAGTCATTAAAGCCAAAGTAATTAATAACCAATTTGATTTTTCTTTTCTTTCTTTTGACATTATATCAAATAAGTAAAACATACCAAATGCATAAAAGAACCATGCACTTTGGGAATGACCCGATGGCATACCAAATAGTTTAGCTTCACCTGCATAATTATCTAAGCAACCTACTTTATCTGGTAAATAATCACTTGATGGTCTTTCACCAATACCTAGAATAGGTAAACTTTTAACCCCTAAAAGATTATATAATTTTTTAAAAAATAATTTAATAATTAGATTAGAAAGAACATTGACTATTGATAATATACCCATTGATATTAAATAATAGTTAGTTGATATTAATCCGAATAATATTGAATGAATTGGTAAAAATCTAGGTGAATCTTGTGCAAAATGAAATAAAAAATTCATCACCCACAGTTGTTTTCTGTATTATATTATTATTTTAGATAAAGAATAATAAAAAATCTAATCTAATTTAATCTAGAACACGAACACTTTTTATTATTTTATGTTTTTCTATTTTTTAATTAGTTTGTTTTTAAGCAGTGGTAGATTGGGTAATCTGAGTACCCCAAACACTGGTCACCTTAGTCACACTAGAGTGTTCACTTGCACGAACAATTGGCTTCGCCGGAGGGAAGTCAAAGTCAGTTTCCTGAAAATCTTCCTTCTTAGCAGCATGAACCTTCTTCTTTTCTTCGTGCTTTGTAGTCTTAGGGAAAAGTTCCATTGCACTCGTAATCCAAGAGTCAATCATAGCGTATTCGTCACTGGTCATAACATTGCGACAAGCCTTAAAGTTGAGAATGGTGTCAAGGTACTTGAGCATTTCGAAGAGAGCAGTGTTAGCAATCGAGATGCGTTCCTTCTTTTCGGAAGGTGATTCACCCTCAATCCGATTGATGTTATGATAGTAATCACTCAGAGCAGTCTGAATCCAGTCAAGTTGACGTGTGTTGACACCAGTAATGACGAGTGTCGACATCAAAGCCATCTCCATTGAGATGTTAATGTAGCGAATATCCTTAATACCCTTAACAATGTCCGAGAACTTCCGTTCATCTTCACCAAAGATATGACCAATCGTCATATGGTACTTGGAGAAGACAACTGGGTAAACCGTGCGTTTCTTACCATTCATAACATAGTTATCAGGTGAAATACTGTTACGGTTGATAGCAGTTGTGTGAACAGCTTCAAGAATTCGGCTGGACAATTCCAGAACGAAGGAGATATAATCGGACGTAGGGGTAATGTTACCACCAGTCAGATAATCACCATCCTTGGTCGAAATCCAATCAGCCAGAGGCTTAACGTTCATTGTGTCTTGAACCGCCATAAAGCAACTGCTAATCGTAGGAAGCTTCTTTAGGAGGTTGTTAATGAACTTGGGAAGATACTTGACTTCTTTGGGGAATTGCCCAAGAGCGACGTCGGAACATGCAGACAGAAAAGCAACCTTGAAAGTCTGAATCTCTTTCGGAGTATAGGAGACAATCTTGTTGTTATTGAGAGCGATGTTACATTGACGAGGGTCAATACAACCTTCAATCGCATCCGCACTAATACTAACATCAAACTTGGAGATAGCTTCGACATGGAGGTCAAAATAATCCATCAACTTTGTTTCACTGATGTCAATCTTTTGAGGCAAAACCTCAAGAGTCAGCATCTTTTGAGCAAACATCGGATGAATCTTGGAATTCTCGGGGAGTTCAAAGTAGGGAGGAAAACTGGAAATGGTAGTGTCAAAGGACTTAACATTCTCAATCAACTTCTCATCAGTCAGTTCCTTAATGGAGTTTTTGTGAATCATTTGGTGGTTAATCATCTTGATGACAATCAAACCAGCAATAGTGATAATTTCAGGGGTGATTTTCTCATCCTTAACATCATCAACCTTCTTTGTTTCGAGGTTAGCCATCCGATTGATGATAGCATCTTCGTCTTCTTCGTCTTCTTCTTCTTCGACAGAAGGGGGAATCTTGGCAGCAATCGACTTAACATTGAAAAACCGATGCATCAACTCATCGATGTGATGGGCGTTGGTAATACCAGCTTCACGGCAGAGTTCAGGGAACTTACGAACAAACTTGGTCATCAACTTAACCTTGGGCATCTTGGAGTCAGGAATGTGACTGGCGATGGTGTAGTTATGCTGGCGACGCTTGGGGGTGTACTCAAAGGAGCTCATGTTGAAAAAGGGTCGGTAAAAGACGCTTAATATGTAATAATATAACATTGTTGTTTTGAATTTCAATTTTTTTTTAATTATTTGGTACTAAAATGATTGAAAAAGACTAAAATGATTAAAACGATAAAAAAATTGAATACTATTTCTAGATAAGATGATTCATAACTCCCATCAATCTAATGTTCCTTTCTAGATACTTTAATCATTTTAATCATTTTAATCATTTTAATCATTTTCGTAATCTGTCTAGTTCAATCGTAAATTTACGTTCAAACCAAACAGTTTTGAGAGAGTATTTGATTAAAAATAAGAAACATGAATGTATTTTGTGTGATAAGAAGATGCCATTGTATCTCCTACAAGCAGCTCATTTAAAACCTTATTCATTAATTACGGAGCGTGAAAAAATTAATCGTCATGTAGTTGAGTTTATGTGTTTATATTGTCATAATCTGTATGACCGTGGTTTTCTAGGTGTTAATAAAGGTATCCTAGAACAGTCAAAATTTCTAGATTTATCAAAATTTGATATCAAATATGAAAAAAACAAAGTTGTGGAATCATATAATAGTATTAATCAGGTTTTCTTTGATTATCATTATGAATTTATTTACAAACATAAACATAATAAAAATAAAAAATAGTTAATGCTTTGCTAAATTGATTAGAGAACATATCTTTATTTTTTTATAGTTTAGTATAATAAAATAGTTAAAAATGAGCACTCCTTCAATTTACAGTAGACCAAAAAATGAATGGTTGAAATGGATAGATGGTTCTGGTTCAGAAACCCAAACATTTAATGTAGTCGATAGTAGTGGTAACATGTATACAGTTGGTGCAACTACTAGTACAACATTATATGTCGGTGATAGTTCTAGTGCTACTTCATATACCACACCATATGCAGGTTGTTTTCTAGCAAAACATGATAGTTCAGGTAATTTAGTATGGATTATACGTGTTTATGATACAACAGGGACTGGTGTACAAAATGCTCGTGCTGTTACACTAAGTAGTGATCAATCTTATGTTTATATTACTGGTAATACTACTTCAACATCAATATCAGTTGTTTTAAATAATGGGAGTCCAACTAGTTATCCAGGAGGTACCGTTTCAAGTGCTCGTGATATTTTTATTCTAAAATTCAGTACAAGTACAGGTGCTTTTGCAACAAATGCAAATGGTGATTCATGGATAGGTTGGTTAAACACTAATGCTGGAGTTAAATCATCTGTCTGGATTGCAACTGATAATTCAGATAATCTAAATGTTTTATTTGTTTCAGATAATCCTACTGCATCTATAAAATATAGTTATAATAGTACAACATCAAGCTATTTATCTCAAGCGTTTATTTCAGCTGATAGTTTTAGTCAATCTGGTGGTATTTTTCAATTAAACTCTTTGGGTGTTCCTCAATGGTTGAATTGGATTTCTGGTTATTCATCTTCTGGTGGTACTACTGGTGGTACTACAGAATTGCAGAATATTATTGTTGATAATACTAATTCACATATTTATATAGGTGGTAATACGACTAAAGTTGGGATGCGTGTAAATAATATAACATTTGCTGGTGTGTCAACTGTGTCTGATTATAATTTATTTAGTGCTACATCTGTATATACAGTTTATATTATTAGATTATCTGCAACTACAGGTTTACCAAGTGGAAATGTAATTGGGATTAATGGTAATGCTGCAGATTATTTATACCCTGTCTTACAATTAGATACTAATAAAAATTTAGTCTTCCAATGTTTTACCGATTCAACAAATGTGATATCAATTGTATCTGTCGTGGCTGGTGCTGCAGTTGGTTCTACCACAACTTTAGGTCCTGCAAAAACAACAAGTACAGAACGTTCTGTGTTTGTTGCTAGATTAAATACCAGTAGTTGGAATACTGCTTCTACAATTGGTATGAATTTTAAATGGATTACTGGTAATAATACTGTTGTTACTTCATATGATACATTAACAGATAGTAATAATAATATTTATTTATCAGGGACTTCTGCAGCACCATCACTAATTATAGATGGTGTAACTTATACATTTACAGGAGCAACTGGTAATAATGCATATATGATAAAATTAGATACAAATTTTAATGTCTTATGGGTAAAATTATTTTATGATACACTTTCAAGTTCTAACCATGAATATATGTATAAATTATCATTAGGTCCAAATAATGAAATTTATGCTTCTGGTATAGGAGCAGCATCAACCATAATTTTTAATGGTATAACTTATACTAATAGACCTGCAGGAGGTTCTGGTAATGGTTCATATGTCTTAAAAGTCTCACAAGAAGAACCATTGGTTCTTCAATATACTGGTGTTGCATCAGGTAATACTATTATGTTACCAATTAAAAACATTGCAACAACCAATTTACCTTTTGGTATCAGTTGGGATTGGACAACTTCTAAGTCATTTACTAGTCCTGGAACATCAAATAACCCATCATATACATATCCATCAACTCCAGCATCACCAACTATAATTGCAATTTATGGTGATTTTACATTATTTGGTGTTAGTAGTACAAGTGAAACAATTACAAATATTAGTAAATTAACATCAGTAATTAAATGGGATGAAGTAGCCTCATTAACCAGTTTATATGGTGCTTTTATGAATGCAACATCTCTAACAAGTGTACCTACAGCATTACCATCATTAGTCACAAACATATCAAATACTTTTAAAGGTGCAACTAGTTTCAATTCATCTAATGTTACATCATGGAATACCTCAGCAATTACAAATATGAGTTCAACATTTAATGGTGCAACTAGTTTTAATCAAAATATATCAACCTGGACTACTTCAGCTGTGACTGATATGTCAAGCATGTTTAATGGTGCAAGTGGGTTCAATCAAAACATATCAACCTGGACTACTTCAGCTATAACTGATATGTCAAGCATGTTTAATGGTGCAACTAGTTTCAATCAAAACATATCATCATGGGCTACATCAACAGTAACTAATATGTCAAGCATGTTTAATGGTGCAACTAGTTTCAATCAAGACTTATCAGCATGGAGTTTAGCTTCAATCACAACAATGGCTAATATGTTTACTGGTGTTACACTTTCAACCACTAATTATACTTCAATTCTAGTTGGATGGTATGCTCAAACCCCGCCTCTTACTATAACCTTCAGTGGTGGTTCAAGTAAATATAATACAACTGCATTTGCATCTCGTAGTTCATTAATTAGTGCTAGAAGTTGGACAATTACAGATGGTGGATTAGATACTTCAACACTTACAAATCCAATGATTTTAACATATACAGTTATATCCCCATCAAATCTTATTATTACTCTTCCATTATATGGAACAGTTAATTCATATGTTTCATGGGGTGATACAAATGCAGATTATTATACTACAACTGGTGATAAAACTCATACTTTCACCTCTGCTGGTTCATATACAGTTTACATAGGTAACACATCTGGAACATCATTAACACAATTTGGTAATGGTTCATCGACATATTTATATGCCGACCGTTTAACAGGAGTCACAACTTTTGGGTCAAATGGTTTAACATCTCTCAGTGGTGCATTCAGAGGTGCCACCAATTTAGCATCAGTCACATCAACCCTCCCAACAACCGTTACAAATCTATCTTATACATTTTATGGTGCAACAAATACTGGTTATCATGCTACAATTGCAAGTTGGAATGTTTCAAATGTGACAACAATGGCTAATATGTTTACTGATGTTACTATTTCAGTCACTAATTATAATGCTATTTTAACAGCATGGGTACTTCTTACACTTCAATCAGGTGTAACATTTGATGCTGGAACTTCAACTAAATATTCTACAAGTGGAGTTGTACCTAGAAATAGTATTAAAACAAATTATACATGGACAATTAATGATGGGGGATTTGATAATACAACACTTTCAAATCCAATGATTTTAACCTATGTAGTTACATCCCCTTCTAATCTGATTATTACCTTACCACTTTATGGGACAGTCAATGCATATGTTTCATGGAATGATACAAATGCAGATTATTATACAACAACTGGTGATAAAACACATACCTATACTTCTGCAGGTACTTATACAGTTTATATAGGTAACACATCTGGAACATCATTAACACAATTTGGTAATGGTTCATCGACATATTTATATGCCGACCGTTTAACTGGTGTCACAACCTTTGGTTCGATTGGTTTAACATCACTTAGTGGTGCATTCCAAAATGCTACATCTCTTATTAGTGTTCCAACATCATTACCTACTACTATTACTAATTTATCATATTGTTTCCAGGGTGCAAATAGTTTCAATTCATCTAATATTATTAACTGGAATACGTCTTCTGTGACGAATATGACATCAATGTTTAATGGTGCATCAACATTTAATCAAGATTTAGTTCCAGCAACTACTGGTAGTATGGTATTTCTAGGAACCATAGCATCTTATTTTAAAATTAATGTTGCATCAGAAACTGATTTTCTTTTTGGAACAGGTGATATTACAGTTGAATGGTGGCAATATAAAACTGATACTCAAGCTACATCTAGAATGTTTGCTTTTACAAATACCGGTGCAACTGTCCTTTTATTTGGATTCAATATTTATAGTAACGGTGATGTAAGATGTGTTTCAAATGGTTCATCCTATATTTTCGGTACATTACCATCATCAGAATATATGAATAAATGGGTTCATTTTTCATTAGTTCGACAATCTGGTGTATTGAAATTATATAAAGATGGTGTACAATATGGATTAACATTTTCTGATACAAGTAACCTAGCACAACCAGCAATTTTAACAGTTGCAAATGATGTTAATTTGGGTGGTGCTGGTTCATTTTCATATGGTGGTAATCTAACTAATTTTCATATTATGAAAGGTGTTGCATTTAGAACAGGTAATTTTGATGTTCCAACCACTCCAGCAACCCCCAATGCCTATTCAGTCTTATTACTATTATCACAATCATCCACTACAATGTTTGATGATGCAACGACAACAAATCGTAAATTTGTTAATGAAATTGGGTCAGTAACATGGAGTTCATCAAGTGCTTTAACATCATATAGTGCATGGAATACAGCTAGCGTAACAACAATGGAATCGATGTTTGAATCAGCATCTGCTTTTAATGGAACAATTGAAGCATGGAATGTGACAGCAGTAACAAATTTCAATAATATGTTTAAATCAGCGATTGCCTTTAATAAAGCCGTTAATAATTGGACTTTAAACACATCAACCTCTACTACAATGATTTCGATGTTTCAAGGAGCAACGACATATAACAAACTTCTAGGGTTATGGGATACATCAAAAATAACTAATATGTCATCAATGTTTGAGGGGGCAACACAATTTATGAATGGGGTGGCTAGTTCAGGGTCAATATATTTTGGAGGTGTTTCTACGTCTTATATGACAATTCCGAATAGTTCAGACCCTGATTTTGCTTTAGGAACTGGTGATTTTACAATCGAATGGTGGCAAAATCAAATATATAATGCTTCTAATACATCAACCCGAATTTTTTCAATTGGTACAGTTGGAAGTGATGTTAAAATTGCATTTTCATTAACTAACATAGATGCAAATTCATATAGTGTAATTCTTATAATAAACAATGCATCACGTAATTTTGGTACTATCTCAACAACAAATCTTACAAACAAATGGCTTCATTTTGCGATTGTACGTACTCTAGGTGCTATTAAAGTATACATTAATGGTGTACCTGTTGGTTCAGTATGGAATGATGCAAATAGTGCATCTAGTATAGCATCATCAACTATTGTTTTTACGATTGGTAATCAAACATCTCGATCATTAGCTTCTTCTTATAATGGATACTTAACTAATTTTCATTGGGTTAAAGGTACAGCATTATATAAAGCTAGTTTTATACCTAATTCAAATCAAATAAGTGTAGTTGCAAATACAAAGGTTTTATTATTAGCAGCAACATTGTTAACTCGCTTTACTGATTCAAGTGTTTCACCTAAAACTATATCTGGTACTAATGTGATATGGAATTCAGAAACACCATTTACAATAAATAATTGGACTACATCTCTAGTTACCAATATGTCTAGTATGTTTAAAAATGCAACAAATTTCAATATGTCCATTTATGATTGGGATACATCAGCAGTAACTAATATGAGTTCAATGTTTAATGGTGCAACATCTTATAATTTTTCAATGAATGTATGGAATACAGCATTGGTAACTAACATGTCTAGCATGTTTAATGGTGCAACATCATTTAATGGAACTATTAATTCATGGAATACATCTGCTGTAACTGATATGTCAAATATGTTCAATGGTGCAATTACTTTTAATAAAGATCTTTCAGCATGGAATATTTCATCAATCACAACAATGGCTAATATGTTTAATAATTCTAATCTTTCAACCACTGTTTATAGTGCTATTCTAGTTGGGTGGTATGGTCAAACCCCTCCCATATCAATTACTTTTGGTGCAAGTTCAATTAAATACGATATAACAGCGGTTTCATCTCGTAATTCATTAATTAGTTTAAGAAGTTGGACAATCACAGATGGTGGTTTTGATAACACAACACTTTCAAATCCAATGATTTTAACATACACAGTTACTTCACCTTCTAATCTTATTATTACTCTTCCATTAGATGGGACAGTTAATACTTATGCTTCATGGGGTGATACAAACGCAGATTATTATACCACAACTGGTGATAAAACACATACTTACTCTTCTGCTGGGACTTATACGGTTTACATTGGTAATACATCCGGAACAGCCTTAACCCAGTTTGGTAGAGGTTCTTCAACATATCTTTATGCGGATCGTTTAACTGGTGTCACAAGTTTTGGATCAATTGGTTTAACTTCACTTAGTGGAGCATTTAGGGATGCTACATCTTTATCCTCCGTAACCTCAACATTCCCATCAACTATTACTAACCTTTCATATACATTTTATGGCGCAACTAATACAGGTTATCATTCAACCTTGGGAAGTTGGGATGTTAAAAATGTGACCACAATGGCTAATATTTTAACCAATGTCACTGTTTCCAAAGCAAATTATGATTTAATTTTGACTGGATGGGCTGCTTTAGCTTCATTAACATCTGGTGTAACATTTAATATCGGTTCAACAAAATATTCATATACATCTT
>JACCEB010132477.1_pt1 | contig 15603 bp, 15 predicted proteins | sample 7454761 | NCBI WGS metagenome assembly JACCEB01 (sample SAMN15323454, study PRJNA562643) | freshwater metagenome | isolation source: river surface water | place: USA:Blue River Watershed | collected 2017-08-18 | reverse complement strand
GTCAATAGCGAGTCGGCGAGCATCCTCTTCCGGGATGTTCATAATGTCGACGTAGTAGTTCGTTAACTCATCAATACGGCGAACACGTTGCTCTTGCTTAAAGTCGCGGTGCAATCCGGTTGGTGGTTCTTCCGTGGGCTCTATACGACCAGGGGCCCCCAACAATTCTTCGTCGGTCAGGGTCGGTTCAATGCGCCCAGTCTCATCGATCTGCTGCCCAATATCTCCAGGTCGCCGAGCAGGAACACCAAACCCTTTAGACTGCGCAATTGCAGCAGCCAGTCCTTCGTAGCTAGTATCCCGTTGATAGGGAATACGCTCGGGTTCTTTGCCCTCCATGCGCTCCCGGTACGAGCGAATGGCTTTGTTTGCAGCAGCTCCGCCACCAAACATCAAACCTGCTTGGGCCACAGTGCCGACCGCAGTGTCCATGGCCCCGGAGATAAACTCTTTGATCCCGGCTTCTTTATTTAGCCCGTGGATTTTGTCAACCCCAAACTGTCCTGCGTAGGTTACTTGTTCGCCGGGGATTTCTCTAGCAAGAGCTTTGGCGTAGTAGGCAGCGAGGTCAGACAGCGGTACCCCTTCTGCGGTTTTACGCAGGGCCTTCATTTCCGCACCAAGAGCAAACCGCTCACCGATTACTTCAAACGCAGCATACGCGCCAGCACGGGCAGCAGCTTCATCCGGGGCCAGTTTGAGTCGTCGACCTTCGTCATAGGTCTGACCAAACGACTGAGCAAACATATTGGCCAGCACCAAAGGCTGAGACCCTGTTAGCGTACCCACAAGCATAGCGGGCGCCTGCTGAATGATGGACGACGCGGCGTCTTCAAAAATGCGGACCGGGGCAAGTTTGGCCTGCCCCATGTTCTTGAGCATCGCGTCCAAGTTGTTCAGCTTGGTACGTGTATCTTGGTCATCCTCGCCCGTGAAGTCGGCGATTGCCCGCTTCACACCATAGTAGCCTTGCTGACCTCCGGCAATGCCCTTGGCACCTGTACGCTTGAGCACCCGGGCCGTCTGCTCAATCCCGGTCATATCAGGACGCAGCCCGTACTCTTGCTGGATACGGGTAATTTCTTCGGGGGTTTCGGTAAGCTGGGCTAGCGGGGGTTCTTCATACCCTGCACGTGCGCGTTTCCACGCTTCAGCTTCAGCAGCCTTGGCCTCCATACCCTGGTCAATCAACCGTTGAGTACGCGCTTCCAGACTTGTGTCCAGCATCTGGCCGGTCTTTGTGGTGACGGCGGCTTGTTTAGCGGCTCGGTCTGCGTACGCCTGCCCCACTTGGGCATAGACCCCACCACGCTTTTGCAGCTGTTGAATGGCTGCGGCCCGCTGTTCTTGTGGAAGAGAGTCTAGGTATGCGTTGGTTGATGCAACGAACTTAGGATCAACGCCCAGGCTAATGGGCGACGGCTCTGGGGGAACAACGGTCCCTTCTAAAATACTTTGCCGCTTAGGCCGTGCAGATGCAGCAGCCATGATCTCAGAGCCCCCCATACCCATGGGGTCAGACACACCAGGAGAAGGTTCTTCAAGATTAGCAGTAGGAGCGGCAGGTTTTTTAGCCAGGGGGCTCTTCATGACCTCCCACTGACCGCCGACCAGATAAGCGCGTTCGCCGGTATTGGGGTTCTCCGCTACCTGATCAGGCTTGACCCATTGGTTGTCGACAAGAAAGACAACCTCCCCAGTATTGGGGTTTACTGCTTTTTCCATTTACCTGTCCTTTGTTTTAAGGAGGGGTTGATTTAATTTATTGTACTGGGTTGAAGCCGGGAGGCGGTGGTGGCCTCCTGCTCCCTGCGCTAGGGCCACCTTGAGGGTTAGTTACACCTTGCCGTTTCATCTGCGCTTCGGTTAGTCGATCCAAAGCTGCAGCCATACCAGCGGAGTCACCATTGGCCATGGCATTTCGCCATTCGTCGTCCATCAGGGCTTGAGACCTGACCGTTTTCTGCACACTCTCCGAGGCACGGGAGAATATCTGACCAGCCATAAGCTCCGCACGCTGTGGACCAACGTCTTTGCCTGTACTAATAATCTTCAAGCGACCTTCAAGCTGCTTTCTTAGCAACGGTAACTTTGGATCATTGGGGTTGCTAGATTCCAAAGCAGCAATCTGATCGGACAGCACGGCAGCTTGACGATCCACTTGGGGGAGTTTTGCCCCACCAGCCCCTGCACCAGCTCCAGTAACCCGGTTGGCTTGGGCAAGTTTGCCAATGACGTTTCCAGCTGCGGCTTTTGCCTCGCGGTCGAGCTTGAGACCGGCGATCTTGTTTTCCTCGGACTTGTCGAACGCAGCACGGGCATCGCGGTGCAGGCCCATGCGTTCTTTGCGGTCGGCGTCGGCAAGATTGAACTCCATCTGCGCAAACTGATTCTTTGCCGCACGCTGCATTTTGTTTGCTTCTGCCATAGAACCACCAATAGAGGCAGCTGCAGCGCCAGCACCACGGATAAACCCGCCCGGCTGCAAAATTGCAGGGATCGCTTGCAGAGCGGCAAGTCCTTTAGCCTCTTCGCGCTCTTTGCCAAGAGCTTCTCGCTGCTCTTGTATGTATCTACGCATCCCAGCGGAGGGGCTTTCACCTGCCGCATCCGATATCTCTTTGGCGTAGTCCTTCATGTACGCTAAACGCTCAGCGGACGTAGGAGCCTTATACGCCGTGGGGTTCATGAGGTAGTCGGCAATACTGAGACCACGCTTATTCAATTGCGCCTGAAGGGCAGGATCAGCGATGCGGGTAGGTAGAACTTGTTGCCCAGCTTCTGAACCATCGTCGTCTTCCGAGCTCACCAAGCTGTAGTTGTTTGCACTTGTTGGTTGGGCAAACGCAATAATGCCGCCGCCCGCAGCACGGACCATGTTAGCTCGCACGTCATAGGGCACTTGATTGTAAGCCGAGGCCAATCCTTGTTGCTCGGATGCCCGCATAGCCAGCTCTCGCTGAGCAGCTTCTTTCTCCGCAGGGGTGGCAGGGGCCGCAATAATGGCGCGAAGCTGATCCTCATTCAACATGTCCATGTCGGGCAGTAAAGCCTCGGGGCTGTTGAACTTCTCCATGACCGTCATGCCACCGTCAGCATAGGACTGCATCAGTCCGCCTTCTTTAGCGCCGCCAATCATGCCAAGTTGCTTCGCGCCATACGCACCCATTCCCAGAGCACCAAGAGTTTGGAGGGTGCTTGGCGAACCTTGATACACCTGCGACTGAGAACTCATGCCCATGGGTATGCCACGGATCAAGTTGTTCATGTAGCTCAACTGCTGATACGGGTAGTTTTTCTGGGTCAGAAAGTCTTGATACGCAAGGTCCAAGGGACGCTGAGCTTGCTGTTGCTGCAGTGCACCAAGCTGAGTTTGCTGTCCGATAGCCGTATTGGCTTGTTGAGTTGCAGCGTTATAAGCAGACTGAGACCCTTGGGCCTGAATGTCGTTCATCTGCTGCATCAGGTTGCGCTCACGCTCCGCGCTTTCAATTCCCTGACGGTAACCACCAAACGCCCCTGCACTGGTAGCTTTAGCTTGCTGCTGAGCACCCAGCATGCCAGACTGACGGCCAGCTTCGCGCTTCTGAATGTCTACCACGTTCTGCATGTACGGGGACATATAGCCCTGCACCGACTTACCAAACGCTTCGGGGCTAGCAACACTAGACATAGCCTGCTGCTGCAGACCGCTCAACCCAGCAATACGCTCGCCGCCGTACGCTTGGTACGGATTCTGGTTGATGTCAGTTAGCGCTTGGCCCCTTGCCAAGTTTTCCTGCGCATAGCCTCTGGCCCAGCCGGGCAAGTCAGAGATTTGGGTTTGGGTTGCAGGAGTACCACCACCACCGCCGCCGTCACCAAGCACTAAGCCTCCATCAGCCTTGCGGTAGGTGGCAGAATCTCCAATGGGTTCACCAAAGGCATACAGTTCGCGGCGCGAATAACTTGTTCTCATAGTGTGACCCTCATCACTTGGTGAGTGTTTTCCATACCCATTTTCTTGTACATATCGACCAACGTGCCACGTGCCCAGCATTGGGCTTTCTTGGCTCCGTTCATTCGCATAAACTCTTTGGCTTCATCAAAAACGTAATCTCTGACGATACCTTTACCACCCATCAAATTGACATGCGCAATGCGCTCCAACGGGTAGTCAATAAACTCAACGGTGCAAGCACCTGTAATGCCCTCATTGGGTTCTTCCCACACCAACAAATGCGTTCTGCCTGTGCGGATGCTGTACTCGATAAACTGCTCGTTGTGGGAGCCGGGTTCAAGGTCCATTGCCTTTTTTAGCAACGGTAGTGCAATTGGCCAAACAGCCGGTAAGTGGTTGGGGTGAACGTGATGCAGAGGCATTTTTAAGCGGGCAGCATCTTGGTGGGGTTGTTTTTCTTAGCCACTCGGCCTTTGCCTACGGTCTTACCGCGAGCTTTCTGCACTCGGTCCATCATGGCGTAGAGTTGACGCGCACCTGCCTCGGTCGAGCCGTTGCCCAGTTCAGAGACGATACGTGCAGGCACCACAAATTCACCGTCGGCCAAACGTGCAGGTTGCTTGTTACCAATACGGGCCGGGATCGAATCGCTCACACCATCGCCGGGACCACGAAGCAGTCGGCCTCCGTCGGAGTAGCCGCCCAGATCAGAGATGCCACCCTTGGCGTACAGGCCAGCCGTCTCACGTAGGCCCGGCATATCGGACAGCCCCTTGGGCTTTTTCATCGGCTCCGAATCAGCAGGTCTAAGACGCCCCCCTCCAGCCATACGCACCACGGGATCAAACGACGGAACAGACCCGCCATACATCATGCCACCATCAGCGGCAGTGCGTACATATCTGGAACCGGGGAAGTAGTTTTGCCCCACTCCAGATGAACTAGCTTGTGGGAACGGAGAGGCTACGCCGGGCTCATAGCGATAGACAGGGTTTGGGGCGGTATCGAGGTCCGATGAAATTGGCGATTTTTGCTCAGCACCAGACGCAATAACCGGAGCAGCAGCCATAGCCACGTTCTTAAACGTAGCGTTCTGCGACAGCGCGTCTGATATAGACGTAGGCACTGGCTTTAAGCTATTGGGGCCGGGCCCAGTTTGGAACCCAGACGAGGCATAGTTGCTCGGCGTCACACCCGGACGGGGCTCAAAAGGCGCGTTACCAAATGGTTGAGCAGGTTCTCCCATAGCACCGTACGAGGAGGTAGTCGGCGCAGTGCTTGCGTAGTCGGCAACATTACTAGAGAACGTCTCAGGTGCAGGGATAGGGCTAGTTGTAATTGGGCCAGCCGAGGCGCCAATTGGACCCCCAACAATAGCTTCCGTAGGAGGAGCAGTAAAGCTAGGAACCGCGTCAACCACAGGAGCCATATTAGCAGCCCCGCCAGCAGTAGCAGCACCGGCGCCAGTAGCCGCTTCCCCAGCCATCATTTCAGGCGTAATACCCGCACCTAAACCTGCCCCGCCGTATGCGCCCAGACCAGTCATCAGACCTTTTTCTAAGCTACCCGTAGCTACAGCCGTGCCGCCGCCAACTATCAAACCGGCCATCAGGGGGCTCAATGCACCACCAGAAGCAACAGTTAGCCCCGCGCCAGCAATAGCAGGGAGAAGGCTCTTCAGGCTAAATGCTTCGGGTAAACCCGTATGCGGGTTTATGGTTATCTTGGTGCCGTGCAGTTTGGCAAGGTCTTGGAGCCCACGGATTTCTCCTGCGGACATGTGAACAAGATGGGTATCGCCATGGCGACCGTGCGCGGCGAGGTGTTTAGCGGCGTGCTGTAGACTCATAAAAGCCTCACGGAATGGGGGTTGGTTGATAGTATCATGTTGACAGGCTTGACACAAATGAAAGCGTTGCCACGATAGACGGAATTGCGGGCATTACAAAGGGAGACGTAGATGCCGCTTCGGCCTCAAAAGAGACGTTTGTATTGTTCACGGCGGCAAACATTTCCACGTAGTCATTCGCTTGCAAGCTGACGTAAAAATTACAGGCGGCAATGACGTACCCCGGTGTCCCGCCGTGGGAGCTAATGACATCAAATTTACTGCCTGTGCCAGTTACATCTGTGCCGTTAACAGACAACCAAATCCATGCGGAATGAATTTGAGAGTCGGTATTCTTTAGTTGGACGCTAAACTGGTAGTTATAAATACCGGGAAATTCAACTTGAATTCCGTTGGTGCCATCGTTCGTACAGGCGTTTACATAGTCGTTCTGGTCGAACGTGATCTGCGTTGCAGTGTTTGCCGTGAAGGTGACATCAGTTGTTCTCTGGATGGCTGCGTAGGGGAAGTTTAAATGCTGACCTCCAACCCGACCAAGCAGCGCACTGTTTAAACTGTCAAGCTGGTTGAAGTACAGCCGCAGGACGTTATTGAGCTGGTCCGAGTATTGAGTTTGATACTCCCTCGGCGCGACCGGCAGGCTGGGTGCTTTTGTTGTAACGAGCGTGGTCATAGGTTAACGTCTGCCGTCGGGTTTGATATCAATGCGAGGGGCGCCTAGTTGCCACTGCACACCGAGGTCCGTCGAGTCAATTCTGAATGCCATCTGACGCCCACGGACCCGAATATAGACTTGTCCGGTGTATTGCTCAACCGGAACCACTGCGGTTCGTGTTACTTCGGCATTGTCTACCCCGCCAACTGAAGGAGGGCTGTAATATCCTGAGCCAGAGTTCTCAAGCGGCAACAGAGTCATCGTGACATTTGGATTTTCCGCCGTTGACCCACGGAACGTGACGTCCGGTATTAAGCGCCAGACAAAACCAAAGTTGTGGCCGTCGCCAATATCAAACTGCGAAGAGCTAATGAAAGCCTCGATAGGAGCCGGTACACCGGTAGTGTTGTCATCCACTCCAAGCTCGTGCTCAACGATGTTGTTTTCGTATGTGGCCGCAATTGGGTTCTGGTTAATTGACGCATCGAGCCATGCTGTGCGGCTCATGGTTCCGTAATACCAGATGTCCTCGGCATAGTTGTAAACAACGTATTTATCAATAATGTCCGAGTTGACGGAACAATAGAACCACCAGACCTCATTAAAGCCTTCATTAGTTCCACAACAAACCTGATCCGCCTGCAACAAGTTAATGTCGCTGTAAATATACTGGCGAAGATCGCACCTCATTGTTTGAAGCCGACCGTCATATTTATAGAACTTGTCGTTACCCATCCAGTAAACAACACCCGAGGCATAGGCCGCAGCATTTGCCGAGATGATTGAGATGTTGTCACCCAAAAGCTGGAAACCCCACACATACGGAGGGCCTAAATACTGCATGGAGTAGATGGCCGTATCAGAGAACACCACGATTTCCTGACGGGACTGAACAGCGGTGACCAGATACGATCCGTGAGACAGCAACTGTCCGCCAGCTTGGTTTGTTACAGACGGCGTCCAGTTAATGGCCGACTCTTGATCAGACCAGCGCACAAACATGGGATTTATCTGCGTCTCGCCAATTGGTGTGCAGCCAAAAGCAATCACAAACCGACTAATGTCAGACACCAACATAAAGTTGGTTGAGGTCGGAACATCGGATGCGAAAGCCAAGTCTGTCAACGGAAGGCCGTTCGGCAAGATATACATAGTGCCCGTGCCAGCCGCAGTTGCTACAACTTTGGGGCCCTGAGCGGTCGTAGACAAATAGAACGTCGTGCCGGTGGAATCAACTGCGTAGTAGATAGTTCCGTTGATACCGTTTACAGGCGCAGGAGATGAAGTTCCCATGCCCGTAGGCAATGTCCCAGTGGTATCAAACACCATCGCAGTGTTCTCGGCAATATCTCCAACCACCAAAAAGGACGTGGGTGTGTACATGGTAATTACGCCGCCGCCAGTGGTCGTCAAGTTAATAGCAGCCCCACCAATACTATAAGAAAGCTGTGCCGTCGGAGCACTGCCCCCGCCGCCTAAATTGATCAGGTAGTAAACATCGCCCTCTACCAGCGGAGAAGGCAAGGACGATGTGCTCGATGAAAACTTAACCGGCGTCCCGTTTTCAAGATTGGTGGTGTTGGCAAATGTGATGTACTCGGTGCCGGTGTTAACCGCAGAAACAGTCTGGGAGTTAATTGTTGGTGTCACCGACAAAGGGGCGGTTCCAATTGCAGCCGTCCAGTAATACAACGGTCCACCAGAATAACCAAAGATTAAATCTTGACCAAAGTTGTCCTGGTACCAGACGCGCAAATTAGCCGTTCCCGGCTGGCCAATGCCCCATGCGCCCGTACCCCAAGGACCTGCGCCCCAGCCAGTCAGGGCTTGAGCAATTTCATATCCAATAGGGATTTCAAACGTGGTGTTAACCGTTGACCCACCATTGCCCGTGTCATAGATGGTCGCCGCAACAGGCGCATCAATGGTGAATGAGTTTTGGTCTATGTAGGTGATCTTGAACGTGTTGTTAATAACCGCCGAAGTAATTCCCTCATCAACCGAGACGTAGAAAGTTCCAGACCCAGCAGTTGAAGTTGTTATTGGAGCGCCGTCAGCGACGTTTGTAAACTGAACTGTGGTGCTAGACACCACATTGATGTAGTAAACAATACCTTCGGACAATCCGGTCGGCAAAGCGCCTCCAGCGGAAACCTCCAGAGTCACGGGGGTGTTGTCAGCAAGAGCGGTGGTCAGTACAAAATCTGTTGCAGACGAGCGAGTGAACGTCTGCTGGCTAAGGGCCTTAGCCCCCATGAACATTACAAAATCACCGTCAGCCGCCTCGTGGTCGGCGTAGGTAACAGTGATGGTTGTAGATGAAAGCGTGTGTGTGCCCGACTGAGTTCCAGTCGTTATGATTGAAGTGCCGCCGGGGGTCAGCGCCAACTGGCAAGTGTTGGACGAAGCATTGACTGCGTAATACGTTACGCCCGCCTCAAGTCCGGTCGGAAGCGCCCCTGTGGTGCTGAAAACAAACGCCGTGTTATTGGTTATGGTGACCAGAGACGGTGCAGTTAAGACTGCCGGGTTTGCAATAGTTACCGTGAATGTCTGCGGGACAATGGCCTCAAACGGGTCAACCAACGTGGTGTACGAACGGATCGGGGTGATATCGTTGTAATACCCACCCTCCTCGATGTAGAACTTCTCGTTGGTTCCAACGCCAGTCAGGATAATAGAACTGAGCGTAGACCAAGTCCACAGAGAACGGCAAACGCCGTCATAGGTGTATTCTGAGGTTTGTACCCACCCGCCGATCTTCTCCGGCGTTCCTTGGCGGAAACGAACCTTGTCGCTGTCGTACCAGCCGCCCTCGGTTGTGTAACGGGTGTTCTCCCGGTTCACTCCCGCTTTAAACAAGATTTTCTGTAACGGCATCTGGGTTCCTACGACATGAACAGGGCGTGTTCGTCAAGCCGACGGTTCTGCAACCCTTTCAGTATTTTGCCACCAGCCATGCAGTACTTCAATAGTTCCTGTCCAGCGCCCTCTTTATCGCCGCGATTGAGCTTTTGACGAAGCGTCGAACGCTGGAGTGTTCCCAGACCGACGTTAAAACTAAAACTGACAAGACCGTCAAACATACCTTGGGTGAGAGGTACTGAAATGTATTGGCCCACTCCACGTTCAAACCGGCTAAGGTCACTTCTGAGAATCCCATTAACTTCTTCCATTGAAAACACCCGGTCGTCCTCCGGGCGTAGGGGGACAGACATCCTGTCCTCTATTTTTAGCTTACCCTGCTCGGGGTACAGTACATGTCCGACGCCAATTGTCCAGAGCTTGGCAGGGCAACGGTAAGCCTTTTGTCTTACACCCTCATGGTGCATGATCATTTTGACGGCTTTGGGGCTGACGTTCATTTGCCAAACGCCCGACCGCCGAAGTGAAACGCAATGATGCTGGCAAACAACGCTTGGGTCTCGTCGTCCCACAGCTGGTCGGCCATATCCTCAAAGCTCACGCCCGTCGTAAACCCGTGCCACACCAAGGCGCAGTCAATCCCCACCAACAACATAAAGAACCCGTAGGTAATGGCGGGGCGGACGCTGGCACGGAAGTTCTTCATCCACTGGCTCGTACCCTCGTTTAAAGCCGTGTCATGGGCATAGATGGCCTGCATCTCGGCCTGCTGGGCGGCGATTAGGGAGACCTTCTCGTTGGACTTAGTCTCAATCTCAAGTTGCTGGGTGTGGATGTTCTCAACCCGCTCCTGCGCCTCAAACCCCATCTTGCGCATCTCCAACTCCCGGGCGATCTGCATCTGGGCCAGCTCCAGCTCGTGCTTCTTGTCCGACCGGTCTTGAAAGAAGTCCAAAATCTTGGGCAAGCCGCCCATCAGGAACGAAATCAGGGTGGAGAATAGTGTCAGCATTAGTAACTCTTTTTGGTTAACATTGAAGAAGCGATAGTCATAAGGGACTGGATGTCCTCTATGCTCTCAGGTCGATCTTTGAACCCGACGGTAATTTGACCGATGAAACGTGTTGCGTCCGGTGGTACAGAGATTCGACAGCCAAAGGTGACGCCGACTTCGACGTACCACAGGCCGATTTCGCTTTGTGGCTTGTGGTAATCGCCGCATGGCGTCTCTCCCGCCATAAGTTTGACAACGTCTGCGTTATTGTTGGGATTCTGGGTAAAGAGACCGACATCGATGCCCTCCAGTCTTTTATCTCGTCCATCCTTGGTAAATGCCCGGTACAGGACGCGAGTACCGAACAGGGGGTTAACCTTGAAGATTGACACTGTATGGGCACCGCCGTACTTGATTAGCACCGCCGCCGCATCCTCAACCCGGGCCTCGTTAATCGTCGGTAGCTTCTGGCTCTCCTTGTAGGCCCCCACCAACAGCTCTTGGTTGGCGTATACGAACCACGCACAGAACCCAAACACGAACATGACGAGCAGGGCAACCAGTTTAAATGGGCTATCCACATACGACAGTATGCGGTCCAACACCCCCAGTGTTTTGTCCTGCTCACTCATTTCCACATGCCCTTTGAAATCCCCCACTGGACCAGCCAGTACATTCCCAGACCAAACGCCGCCAAAACTGCCACCGAAAGCTGGATGTCCTGAATCATATCCTTGCGGTTCTGCGCCTTAGCCGCTTCAATGATCTTCTGTTTGACCGCCTCCGCCTCTTCCTTGGCAATCTGTCTGCGCATGTTCTCTCTGGTCTTGACCATGTCGTCCCAGAGTTTCCCTTGCCCCGACCAGACCAGCATCTCGTACAACTCGTACTCCTGCCGCTCCAGCTCCCTGCGCTTCATAACGACATCGAGCGCCTCGGAGGTTAGCTCTGCGTCAGTTTTCTTGGGTTTGACCCCGTTGGCCTTATCCCACAGCGCCTCGCGCTTTTCGCGCTCCTTAACCGCCTCAGCCTTCTCAATGACCGCCTTCTGGTCAAAATAGCCCGCAATACTTTGGGCTATCTCGTTGGTGTCTTTGCCGAGCTTGATAACCTCCTTGATGGTGGCTACCGCAGCCTTGGCTCCCGCGAACGCTAGGCCGATGGTTATGGGGTCCACATCACATCAACGCAGCAACGTCAGGGTTTGCGGCCAGAAAGGCTTTCAGCTTGTCCACGGGATTGATTTCGGGTTGCGGCTCTGGCGGGGGTGGCATGTTGGCCACGCGAATCGCCTCGGCCTCTTGGTCTGTGATCTGAACACTGCCTTCTGGCAACATGTACTCAAACCCCGTGTCATCGAGGAAATGCAAAGAGTTGTCAGGTGCTTTGTAATGTGGCATGTTAATTCCTTATCAGCGGAGTTCATAGACGTTTTTAGTAACACTGGTGGTTTGCGAATAGCTGTAACTTGCACCGGGCGGAATAATTGTTGTGTTCTGCCCAAATACCACGCCGCTAACAAGAATACCAGCAATAAAGTACATTGAGGGTGAAGAACCAATTGTTATAAAAATAGTTTCACTCCCGCTAGAACCTGCACCGATGGTTATCATAAGCGCAATTGGCCTGCTGGTGGTGTTGTAGTATGTTGTGCCCGCATTGTGAGTCACCGATTGCCACGTCTGACCATAGCCAATGCTCTGCATCGAATTCAACGCTTGACCACCCATTCCTTGAATCGTACTGGGGGCGGTCGCCCAAGTTCCGGCTGTGGTCTGCGTAGAAATGATCACCCCCACCACACGGAACGCCACACTGGTTCTGGCCGTGGTTGAATAAATTGTGCTGGCACTGTCCGCCGCACCAGCGCCGCCTTCAGCGGTAGTGGTTATTAGCGTGGATTCATCCAGATTATTGCCGCCTGCAATATTAACAACCGCCAATTCAATCGTGCCAGCGTTATTGATGGCCAAGACGACGATCTGTGACTGCGTGTTGTTGACCGTCCCTAGCGTAGAGCCAGAAGATACCGTCATCGTGATAGCCGAAGTAACCGATACTGTTGAGGTTGTCCCACTACCCAGAGTCGTGCTACGGAAGGCAAGTGAACAGGGGTTCAATGTCACCGTCATGGCGTTAGCCGCGACAGACGCAGAGATGGGGTAGATCGGAGAGAACGTCGCGGATGGCAACGTGCTGGAGTCGCCAAACGTCAGGGCACTATTGGCCCCAAGAGTAATACCGGTTGTGCCGTTAATCGTGATTGCCATGATTGATCCTTATTCGTATAGGATGTTGATTGACCCGGCGTCAAAAGTGTCTGTGCCGCCGACTGTGGTGAGGCGAACTCGGTCTAAAGTGCCTGATAGGGTTACTTTCCCAAAAAATTGATAACCTATGTTTGTCGCGTTATCTATGTTTTGAATTCCCGTTGCCACCCACAGATTGCCACCCATGCTAACAATGGTCATTACTCCAGTAGAAGCATTGGCGGCAGCATTTGCACCTGCAATATATATGCCAGTTGTTACAACGCCACCAGAGGAACTAGCGGTCCATGCTTGCGAAATGTATCCAGTTGTCTGAACACTTCCTGAGCCAAGTTGAAATTGAATGACCGATGTTCCGTTTGTACTAAGGCCCTGAAAACTTACAGTAATCCGCTTCACCCATGACGGGATTCCGGTGAAATCTTTGGATGTTCCAGAAGTGGTTGCCTGCGATGTGCCGCTAACCAACTGCGACCCAGTCCCCGGAACGGTTTCACACGGATACCAAGTTGTGTTTGCCAGTCGGTATACATAGGACGCCGCCGTCTGTGCAGGTAGGAATGTGACTGCACCCGAAATGCTCTGGCCCGAGTTGCCCTGAAGAGTCAGTGCGGTAATCTGTTGGCTAGAGCTGAACGTGATCATCATCCCGTCTGCGGGGGCGGATGGCATCGTGATCGTGCCGGTTGCCAAGGTGCTGGCCGGGACCATGAACAACATCTGCGTACCAGCCGCAAACGTGTAGCTGAAGCCCGTCGAGGGAGTTTGGTAGTCGTAGGACTGCAATAAACCATTGGTGCCATCAATCTTAGCGGTCAATTTTGTTCTCCTTTAAGTGCGGCCAGCTCTGCTCGCAAGTCGGCAATCTGTTGTTCCAATGTCGGCGTGGCTTGAATCTGGGCTTGCTCGGCCTCCCATGCGGCCTGCTGTGCCAAAGCCTGCTCGATCTCTTCTGGCGTGAGATCGATAACCGTTGTCTCGCCGGTCATTACATTGACTTCAATGCGTTGCATGTTATTGTTCCTTATTCATAAAAAATGTTTACGTTTCCGGCGTCAAATGTATCCGTGCCGTTCGCAGTAGTTAATTGAACCAAATTAAGAACGCCTGAAAGCGTTACCGTGCCACCAGTAGAAATTGCCGCAGCATTACCAGAGTTATAACTTGTGACCCCCATGCCAACCCAAGTATTTCCAGTAATGTTTGAAAATACAATACCACCAGATGTTGCCGCCGCTAATCCGGGGGCAAAGTGAGGGAATCCGTTTGTCACCGTCAAACTCGCAAGGCCTCCCACGTTAGTTTGTGCGCCAGCCCAAGAAGTGATATATCCAGTAGTTTGAGCGGTGCCGCTTCCAAGACGAACCAAAAGGCTTGAGTTTCCAGACAAGCTAATGGAGTTGAAAAGCATGGTAACGCGCTTTATCCAAGAAGGAAGACTGGTGAAGTTAACGGAGGTGCCAGATGTGGTTGCAACAGCCGTACCAGCGGTAATCAAGCTGCTTGACGGTGACGTAAATGTAGCGCCAGTGATTGTTGGACTGGTCAACGTTTTGTTAGTCAACGTCTGCGCAAGGGTATCCAGCACCACCGTCCCGGTTCCTTCTGCGAGCGTAGCGGTGTAATTGCTGTTTGAGTTAGGCGAAGCGATGGTGAAAACACCGGTCCCGCTTGCGTTTCCTGAAATTGCTATTTGAGACATGTGTGCTCCTTTAAACGACAGTCCACACGCTGCCGGTCGGCACGGTGACGGTAATACCTGAATCAACTGTTACAGGTCCAAAAGTACCTGCGTTCTTACCTGATGTGATGGTGTAGTTCACCGTGACATTCTGGCCGTTCTCAAAGAAAATCTGGTCTATGCCACCACCCGTAGCACCGCCACTGCCACCAGCAACCTTGACAAAATCGGTTCCATTCCAAGCGCACAATGCGGACTGACCAGCCAAAATGAACACGCCGGTAGTCGGGGATGTTGGACCACCCTTCAAATAAACGGTGCTACCATCAGAGCAATTGTTAATTACAACATATTGCTTACTTAATTTGGGGGCGTAAATGTTTCTATTCGCCCCGGGAGTGCCTGTTGCAATAAGGATTGCTGTCCGCGCCTCGTTGGGTATCCCTTGCCCCGTAGAGAGCGTCCAGTCGCCCACCGTCACACTTGCGGTAGACAACTTGGCAATAGAATCCTCAACCAGCTGAGTCAGCTGATTGTTGACGACCGTGCCCCACTGATTGGTCAGTTCGCCGGTGGTGGGTTGCACGAACCCGAGTAGTGTGGTGTATGAAGATGGCATTTAGGCCCCCTGTCTAACGTCAATCAGCTCCCACTCGGCGTCGGCGTTAGTACGCACATTTTGCCACGTCGTGGTTTGGCTGTCATCAATTACCGCCCATGCGGGCGATGTGCTTGTTTGTACTGGCTCCCAGGTCACGGTTTGAGCGGTGTCAATTTCCTGCCAGTTGGCATTTTGGGAGTCGTCAATCCTGTACCAGTGGTTAACACCGCCGATTGAGTCGTAAGCAAATAGCCCGTCTTCCGTCTGGACTTGGAAAATACCAAGGGCCTCAAAGAAGTCGGCTACAGCCAACGCCTCGGCAATTACCCCCGTGTACAGCCGGATTCCAAAGGCGTCATCTGTGGCCGTGGCCGTATCTTCCGTGGCTGCTGTGTAAACCTGATTGGCTTGGACCGCATCCGTGGAGGTGGATGTTTCATCCGCGAAGACATAGTACGCAGAACCACCAACCATTGAGTCTGTGGCGGTAGCGCTTTCGGACAGGCTGGAAAATACGTTGGTCCCAGTAGAAATCGTATCCGTGGCCGTCGAGGCTTCGCTCACCACTGAGCGCAGACTTCCAATTGAGCCTATCGCATCCGTCGCCGTCGCCGTCTCGCTAACCACTGGGTGCAGGTTGGCCAAATTGGAGACGGAATCTGTTGCCGTGGCCGTATCCGAGATATTTGAACGGAAGGTTACACGGGCGGAGTCAGAATCCGTAACCGTGGCGGATTCTGCGACCGGG
>JACCEB011651645.1_pt1 | contig 15605 bp, 24 predicted proteins | sample 7454761 | NCBI WGS metagenome assembly JACCEB01 (sample SAMN15323454, study PRJNA562643) | freshwater metagenome | isolation source: river surface water | place: USA:Blue River Watershed | collected 2017-08-18 | reverse complement strand
CTTCTACTCTAGCGGCTTTAAAAGCAAGTTTCAACAAAGCGCGGGAACGTGTAGTAGATGCAAACATTTAAGACTCCTTTAATCAATCAATACATGTATTGTATACCCAAAACGATTTATTGTCAAGTTTTGGGTACGTTGTTGCTAAAAAGCAACAACTTAATGTCGAGTCTGAGGACCGTCGTATTCAGACGGGAGTTGGCTAAAAAGTTCTGCTAGTTCTTCCTCTGATAAGTCATCAATGCAATCTTCAAGTAAGACGGCATTTTCTACCAACTCACCGCTCTCCGCCATCTCCTGAATTTTTGCTACAAGCTCATCCAGCTCCTCTTGAGTCCCATCGAATTGGTCAAAGCAACCGGGCGCAAACTCAACCTTAGGTGTCTTTTTCTCAGTCATCTTTTACTTTCGTTTTGTTACAATTTCGTCAATCAAACCATAGTCCAATGCCTCTTGGGCTGACATGAACTTATCACGATCCATATCACGCTCAAAATCTTGGTATGTTTTGCCTTTGCTATTGTGTTCAACATAGATTTCAGTCAAACGCTTTTTCAAGTAAGTGATTTCCTTGTATGAAATTTCGATATCACTTTGCATACCACGTGCGCCACCAGAAGGCTGATGAATCATGTGTCGGGCATTAGGTAGCATAAAACGCTTACCCGGCGCTCCTGCCTGGGCAAGCAAAGAGCCCATAGAACAAGCCTGACCCATAACAATCGTTTGAACGTCAGGTTTAATAAATTGCATACAGTCGTAGATAGCCATCCCTGCGGTGACGCTTCCCCCAGGCGAGTTAATATACATAGAAATATCTTTCGTAGCATCTTCTGATTCCAAGAACAATAGTTGAGCAACAATCAAGTTTGCCATACGGTCATGAACTTCGCCCTCTAGCAAAATCACGCGGTCACGCATCAATCGTGAATAAATGTCATAACTACGCTCACCTTTAGCTGTTGTTTCTACGACAATGGGGACTAAACTCATAAGATTCCTTTTTAAAAAAATTGCGATAAATACTAAATCGGTGCTATAATGAGCACTTCATTAACTACTTTGAGAGATTGTATATGAGATACACAGAATTTGCAACTGTTTTGGCTGAGAAAGCACCCAATCCAGTAACAGAATTGCCTATTTTGGGCAGAGACCAAGTTACACAAGCATTGGGTAAACTAGGTTTTGAAAGTGAACACATTAAGGTCACTGGAAACAAACTTCAAGTTCTAGTCCAAATCCCCGATGGTGCAAAGAAGAACGAATTCCGTAAATCAGTTATGGATGATGTATTAGCTGGATTACAAAAGTTGTTGCCCGAGTTCAACCCAAAGTACATAATGTCAACAAAACTAGGTAGCTTGGGTGGTATCGTTTTCGATGATAGTCCAATCGCTGTGTTAGTTAAGGATATCGGCAAACAAGGTGACAACAGTGCAGGTGTAGCGAATGAAGTTGAATTGGCTAGTTTCATTGAATCAGTAGTTCAACGTTACGGTACTGCTAATATCACATTCCAAGACCCTCGTGGTAAGAAGATGACTATTAAGAATTGCACTAACGTAGACATTAAAGGTCGTGATACAGCAGAACGCAAAAAAGCCGATGTTGTGTTGTCTAGTAGCAAAGGTCAATTGCCAATCAGTATCAAAAAACTAGATGCTGATATGTGGGAAAGTGCTGACAGTTTGTTCGGTGCTAAAGCAAAAGAAATCTTAGCAAGACTACAAAAACAAGGAGTGATTCAACTTCAGAAATTTAAAGATGACGCAGGTCGTGAGTACTATGCATTGAACAAAGAAATCGTAGTAGAGCCAACAGAAGAAGAAGCAATGAATGCTATCTTCGGAGCTGACTTGAATCCAAAAGGTGGAGTTGTTATTCAAACATTTAAGCCTGAACACTACACTCAAGTAGAGAATAACATTCTTGTTCAATGTCACGCTGTTATCACAACAAAAGAAGAAATCCCAGAAAGTCACATGATGGTCTGGTTGATTCGTAACAACAAAGATAGAAACAATCCTCTCCCAGGATTGAGAACATTGGGTGTTACATTGACACGTGGTATCGGTAAGAGTGGTACTAAGGATGTTGTGTTAGTTGACAGAAACGGCAATGTAGTTCAGAACCCGAACATCAAGCCTTAAACAAATCCTGATGCTTAAACCAACGGCGCTGAGAATGCGCCGTTTTTAATGATATATTGTGTTCTTCTAGGTAAGGTCTAAATTGATAGAAGCTAGGACCGTGACTCATTAACCAATCTTTACCTTCTTGTTCTCTTTCAGGACCTATAATATCCCATTGATATTGATGCACCATTTCGTGTGCTAGTGTTGTTATGAACCATTGAGGGCAGAACCACTTGTCCATCATTCTAATAGTACAATAACTACCCGTAACAGTTCTATGTGTATGACCCATACACATTCCCCAATATTTGCGACAATGTGATTGTACCTCTATTTTAGGTTTGGGTAGTGAGTTGTTAAAGACTTCGTAATTTATGAGTTCATACGTGTGATGAACTAGATGCTTGCTAGGACGAAATAATAGGCGCTTCTGCTCACTTCTAGTGGGCAATGGTAAACTCATAAATTCCCTAAGCTCTAAGTTAGTCAATAGCATGATTACGTATTTAACCGAAAATTTTTGCGCTAAGTATACAGATACTAAATAAACTGTCCATTTAACTTGTACAAGGAGAAAAAACATGGAATATATCATTGGAATCGCTGTTATTGTTGCAGCCGTCGCATACTTGTTTTCACGCAAGAAGGAAGAAGCTGTAGTAGAGGCATCCCCTGTTATTGTTGAAGTTGCACCTGTAACTGCACCTGTAGTAGAGGAAAAGCCAGCAGCTAAACCAGCAGCTAAGAAGGCAGCCCCTAAGAAGGCAGCACCAAAAGCTAAGGCGCCAGCTAAACCAGCAGCCAAAAAGGCTCCTGCTAAGCCTAAAAAGCCAAAAGCATAATTTATAATATGCTACTATAAAAGGGACACTGTCCCTTTTGCCATATAAATACTATAATGAATATTGGCTTTGACATAATAAGCGATTTGAACTTAACTGAGGATGACTCTTTCAATTGGGAGGGTAAATCAACTAGTCTGTATTGTATAATATCAGGCAACATAAGTTCCGACAAAGTAATAGTACAAGATACATTAGGACATTTGTCCAAATTGTACCACGGGGTTTTCTATATCGACGGCTCCGGAGAATACGAATCGCTTGTGGATCATCACAAAAGAGTCAATGAAATAACTAAACTATGTAAGAATTACAAGAACGTAGTATACTTACACAACAACGTGGTAGTTGTTGATAGTATAGCATTAGTTGGCTGCAACGGCTGGTATGGCAATTATAACCCGGTAGATAGTATTGAACAAATCAGGTATGAAATGCTATACCATGAAGACCTGAGTTACATTTGTAGTACTGTAGAAAAGTTACAGTTACACGTTGATGTTAAAAAGATTGTGATGATTAGCCATTCAGTACCCGACAAAGAATTATACTACGGGGAAGTACCTGAGTTGGCTGATGATATAGGTCTTACGCTTGCTCTAACGAATGATACTGAATCAAAAATCACTCATTGGATTTTTGGCAGCTATGAAAAAAGTGTGGATGCCATAAAATCGGGCATCCACTATATTAATAACTCATCGCATCGTAAAAGCCCTTACTGGGCTAAACGATTTGAGATTGAACTTTAAGTATCAGCTTCAATCTTAACTTGTAGGGGGAAGCCTTGACTACGTGCATCAAGTGTTACTTCAATACCCTTTTGTTCTGCAATCTCATACGGTAAAATTGCTACTACCGCTGATCCTGATTCATGGATCCCAGTAGTGATATTCACTGCTGTGTCGTTTGTATAATTAAAATGCTCAATCAAACTTGAAACTACAAATTCCATTGTTGTTAGGTCGTCATTCATATAGATGACTTTGAACATTGGAGGTTCTGCGATTGTTGTATTTGGTTTGATTGTGATTTTAGTACTTGTATCTGTTTGTGGCATATTAGTTTCCGAAGTGTGGGTAGTTTCCTACCCACAGTGTTGATAACATCTATATTATATTATTTATTGTACTTAATATCAATCTTCTTGGGTAACTTCTCAATTGGTATGATTCGTTCCAATTCTATTGACAAAATACCATTTGTAACTTCTGCTGTTCTTACTTCGACATGTTCTGCCAAAGTAAAGGTACGTTCAAAGTTACGCATACTAATTCCTCTAACCAAATATTCAGCACCGTATTTGTTATCTTTATTGGTGCTACCCGAAATAGTCAATACTTGACCTTCTACACTAATTTGGACATCACCTTCATCAAATCCAGCAACTGCTAGTTGTACAACAAAATTATTGTCGTCCATCTTTAAGACGTTGTATGGTGGGTAGTTCAGTGATTGTTGCGCTGAACTCATGCGCATAATTTCATCAATCATAGAATCAAAGCCGATTCCAAATTTATGAATTGTTGGGATATCCAACGAACGTAATGTTAATGTATTTCTATCTGTCATTTTAATCTCCTTAAATAAGCAAGAAATGTGTAGGGCCCATACTATATGGCACCCTACTTTAGTTGAGGTTACTTAGCTTCCTTAACCTCTACATCTACGACATTATCATCTGCCTTAGATTCTGTTGTGCCTTCAGCTTTCTTTTTAGCTTCTTCGGCTTCATATTTTTTACCAGTGATTGGACCAATTGCTTGATACAAATCTGTATTGGCTTTGTTGATAGCTTCAACGTCTTCACCTTTGATAGCTTCGCTCAACGCATTGAATGCTTCTTCTGCTTTGGTACGTTCTTCTTCGGTGACTTGATCCTTGTATTCATCAAAGTCTTTCTTAAAATTGTTGTATGTACTTTCTGCACCGTTACGTGCTTGAATCAACTCAACAAGTTTCTTGTCGGCTTCGGCATTTTCTTCTGCCTCTTGTACCATGCGTTGAATTTCATCTTCTTTCAAACCTGAATCAGATTTGATAGTGATTTTGTTTTCTTTACCAGTGCCTTTGTCTTTAGCACTGATATGCATGATACCGTTTGCATCAATATCAAATGTAACTTCAATTTGAGGCATACCACGTGGTGCCGGTGCAATACCATCTAAGTTAAACTCACCCAAGATTTTGTTGAACTTGAATAGTTCACGCTCACCTTGACCAACTTTGATAGTAACAGCTGGTTGATTATCTTCTGCTGTACTGAATGTTTGTGAAGCCTTAGTTGGGATAGTTGTATTCTTTTGAATGACTTTAGTGAATACTCCACCCATTGTTTCGATACCCAATGATAGCGGAGTAACGTCTAACAATAGAACGTCAGTACGGTCACCTGCTAGAACAGAACCTTGAATAGCAGCACCTGCGGCAACAGCTTCGTCTGGGTTAACATCCTTGCGAGGTGCTTTACCGAACAATTGCTCAACTGCCTCTTGTACTTTAGGCATACGTGTTTGACCACCAACTAAGATAACTTCGTCAATGTCGCTTGCAGTCACACCCGCATCTTTCATTGCTTGACGGCATGGTGCCAAGCTACGGTCAACTAAATCTTGAACCAATGATTCAAACTTAGCACGAGTTAATTTAACATTCAAGTGTTTAGGACCTGTTGCGTCTGCTGTAACATATGGCAAGTTGATGTCAGTTTGGGCACTTGATGAAAGTTCAATCTTTGCCTTTTCTGATGCCTCTTTCAACCGTTGCAACGCTAGTGTGTCTTTCTTCAAGTCAACGCCAGACTCTTTCTTGAATTCATCAACCAAATAATCCATAATACGTTGGTCGAAGTCTTCACCACCTAAGAATGTGTCACCGTTCGTTGACAATACTTCGATTTGTTTGTCACCATCAACGTTTGCCAATTCAATAATTGAAACGTCAAACGTACGACCACCTAAGTCATAAGCAGCAATCTTGCGATCCTGCTTACACTCTTTATCAACGCCGTATGCCAATGCAGCCGCTGTTGGTTCGTTGATAATACGCAATACTTCTAGACCGGCAATCTTACCTGCGTCTTTAGTTGCTTGACGTTGACTGTCATTAAAGTATGCTGGTACTGTGATAACGGCTTGAGTTACTTCTGTACCTAGATAATCTTCGGCAGTCTTCTTCATTTTGCGTAGAACTTCTGCTGAGATTTGTGGGGGTGCTAAGTCTTTGTCTTGTGCTTTAACCCATGCGTCACCGTTTGAGTTTTCTACGATTTGATATGGCATTAAGCCAATGTCTTTTTGTACCGCTTCTTCTTTGAACTTACGTCCAATCAATCTTTTTGCGGCATAAATTGTGTTCTTGGGATTTGTTACAGCTTGACGTTTTGCTGATGCACCTACTAAGATTTCATCTTGGGTGTAAGCAACAACTGATGGGGTTGTACGTGCGCCTTCTGAGTTTTCGATTACTTTTGTTACGCCATTCTCAATGATGGCTACGCACGAATTGGTTGTACCGAGGTCGATACCTATGACTTTGCTCATTTGTTTCTCCTTTAAAAAGCAAGATTTAAAAACTGTAGACCTTTACAGCATCTACAGATACTTATATATTTTACACGGTTGCGTAAAATATTTGTATATTATTGGTTAAAATAGTTTTGGGGGAAGTGATTGACTACGCAAGTGTTTCTTCCAGCGGCTTTTGGCTTGTCCAGCTTTAATTTTGCGTTGTGTTGTTGGTTTCACGAACTCTTGGCGATCCCTAACTTCCTGTAGGAGTCCCTGTTCTGTGATTTTCTTTTTAAACTTACGTAATGCTTTTTCTACATTACCGTCGTTAACGTAAACTCGTCTGCCTTTTTTCATATTAGTGGTTTTGGGTCTAAAACATTTCCTTCATCTATATTTAGCTCGGTAATGTTATTTTCACGGTATTTTCTAACATGGTACATGTGTGGCATTAGCACCCTTTCAATCTCAGTGTGTAGACCACGTGCGCCTGTTTTGAGTTTGAGTGTGTTTTCTGCCATCAATTCTAGGGCTTCTTTAGTGAACTCTAGTTTGATGTTATCCAAACTGAACAAATACTTGTATTGGCTAATATAGTTATTCTTAACTTCCGTCAATACTTTGACCAATTGTTCCTTTGACAGATTCTGGATACTTACTGTTGTAGTGAAGCGACCAATGAATTCTGGAATCATTCCAAACTTAGTTAAATCATCAGGGGTAACCTTACTCAAGTCACCTTCAACTGTTTTATCTTTGATACTAGCACTAAACCCAATGCTAGTTCCTTTTTCTCTACCGGCAACGATTTCCTTTAACCCCACAAATGCCCCGCCAGCAATGAACAAGATATTCTTAGTGTTGATTTCATTCATATCACTGCCGGGATGTTTGCGCCCACCTTGATTGGGGATTCTGCAAGTAGTACCCTCAATCAATTTAAGCAATGCTTGTTGTACACCCTCGCCTGACACATCACGGGTAATACTTGAACTCTCACCTTTTCTAGCAATTTTATCGATTTCATCTACGAATACAATACCACGCTCTGCTAATGATACATCACCGCCTGCGGCATTCACTAACATAGATATCATAGATTCCACATCGTCACCTACATATCCTGCTTCTGTCAAACTCGTTGCGTCTGCTACAACAAAGGGCACTTTGAGATATTGTGCGGCAGTCTTGGCAAGTAATGTTTTACCACTACCAGTTGGGCCCACAATAAGAACGTTGCCCTTTTGAATCTCTAAGTCTTTAGGAGGGTTTGTGATTCTTTTATAGTGATTAGCAATAGCTACACTTAGAACTTTTTTTGCGTCATCTTGGCCGATAACTCTTTCTTTAAGATACTCGCAAATTATCTCAGGGTCATACTGGGGTTGGTCAACTACCTCAGGTTCTTTTTGCTCATCATTAATGAGATCCTGACACAATTCAACGCAGTCACTACATATAGCAACTTTGTCTCCTACGACTAACTTTTTTACTGCTTCTTTACTGTTGCCACAGAAGCTACAATGGCTTAAATTAATTTCGTCTGACATGAAAAGTTCTGGTTATATTATACTTATCATTGTATACTACAACCAGAACAAAATCAACTATTACACTTATCTGAGGCAACCATTGTAGTTTCGATACGATTAAGACTATCCATATCTTTGTACAAAGGAGTGCCTCGTCTTACTTCAACTGTAATTTTACCTTCTTCTACTACATTACCCCACACCTCAAACAAACCTGAGTTGCGAACACTAGCCCAAACATAATCAGAACCAACACAGTTTTCTTGTAGTTTTCTACCTGAATGACTGATGAAACTAATTTTAACATAGGGCTTTGAACTCAAATAACTTGCAATGTTATTGGCACGTACACTGTCATTAAAATGATATGTGTTTTTAGAACCAATCAACCAATCTTTGGGATCCTTTGCCATCACTACAACACGCTCAGGTGAAATATAGCACATACACTTAGGGTCAAAAAATCTATCCGATCCAGTGTCTTGTACTTTACTCAAAGCCTCGTTTAACGCTTTAACATAATTGTAGTTCCAGCGCACGACAAATGGAATGACAAATACAGTTCCTCTATCTCCGTTCAACATGTATTCGACTTTACCTTGTTGCACATTCAACGCCTTAGATGGATAATCTTTCAAAACTGTGTGAAGGAACGCATCACCTGTACCACGTTCTTCCATGTAAGTCTTATATTGAACATCCAAACGTTCGCCATTGATATTTGATGGTTCGCTACGATTCAGTAACTTAGATGCAATAACACTGTTTTTAACAGTTACATCCATTACCATAGTGACACCTGAACCAGATGGGTATTTGTTAATTATTTTAAAATCATCAACATAACCTGCACTGTGTTCAATGATTTGGTTCTTCAATAGTCTGTCGTTGTATGCTTCTTTTTCGCTTACAATAACAGAGCCTACTACAATTTCAATCGCACTACGAAAGCCGTTACGCTTTGCTTCATCTGGTGTATTACCTGAGGCAATGACACGAATAGTCTCTTGCCCTTTGATATCACCTGATGTTTTGATTGACGGGTTACTAGCACATGCCGTCAACAAAGACAGCATGGCTATCGTGATTAATTGTTTCATTGCATCAACTGGAGAAGTTGTTTACGAGAGTTGTTGGATTGCAAATCCCAACGAACAGTAACAGCAACTTCTTGGTCGCCAATCACTCTTTCATCAATCTTACGAAAACCTCGCAAGATTGCTGATGCCGATGTGCGAACAGTTTCAGTTAGATGAATAGCAGTGTCGTTGGTGTTTTCACGCAACGAGATATTCTTAGCTTCTTGGTCAGTCATTTCAACTGTAGTACCATCGTCCTTGCCTGAGTTGACACGGTCTTTAGCCTTTTCAATATTCTTTGCGATTGTAGTTTGAACGCGGGTAGTAGACACCTGGTCGTTCAAGAACATTGCCACATTAGACTTGGCATTCATTTCAGCACGAATCAATGCAGTCTTGCGATTCATTGTAGTGCCACCGTTCGCGGGTGCTGTACCTACAGATTCAATAGCAACAATTTTACAATCATTGCCCATACCGAACCAATCACACTTAGTTTCGATTTTGATTTTTTCAGAGACAAAACTAGTGGCTAGTTTTTGTTCAGATACAGGTGCCTTGAGACCTGTGTTTGAGCAGGCAGTTAGTACAACTGCAATAGCGATGATAGAAAGTGACTTTTTCATTTCAAACTCCTGTGTGTGAAAAATATGTTAATATTATATACCCGAATCAACTTATTGTCAACCTTTGCGTAAGGTATCAAAAATCTCATTCAAAAAGATAGATGCTTCCTCATGCTCCAGATAGAAGTCGGTAGTAGGATCGTAGTACTTTCCTTCTTTAGGATCATAATACAATACTTTACCTGAAGGGTATGCAAATGGACCTTCAAGACCCTTACGGGGTTGATACGAATGTTTTGGTATAAAAGAAACGTAAGACATAAGTATTACCTTTAGGCAATATTGAGTTGAACTTGAAGACCTTCCCAAGTACCTGCAAGACCTACAGCACACTGGTCAGCGGCACCTGTACCCGAACGGGTGAACTCAAGCGCATCCAGTGCTTTTTGAGTTGCGGCATTGCACTTAACAAAATCGCCGACGCCGTTGCGAATCTGTTTAGCGGTAGCATAGAATGAAGCCTCACCGACATTAACACGAAAACGGGCAGACTGTTTGAAACGCTTGACTGTCATAGCAACTCCTTTAATCAATCAATACAAGTATTATATACCCAAAACGATTTATTGTCAATCGTTTTATTCACATTCTGTGTGAATGATAGGGTCAAAGATTGGGCCAACTAGTTCTTTTTTAGTGCATGTAGCAGGGACACTAGCATAAGTTTTGCAAACTGTATGCTTAACACTATAGTTGTACTCTTGACGGGTACAAACTGACTTGGTTCCGGGGAAAGTTTCTAATACAGTTTCGGTGCCCAAAACCTTGTTAAACATAGCAAGAATAATTGCACCACCTACAAACAGAGCCAAACTACCAAACAAGTACCAAACCCAATTGGGTGTGAAACTGTACATTTTGGTCATTTCGAGTCCTTTTCTTAACTGTCTATGAGATATATTATATACCCAAACCCATTTATTGTCAACCTTTTTAACCCCTGCTGTAAGCCACTATTCATGCGGCTTCTAGGGGTATGACCGTTTTATCCACAAAAAAGCCCCAAAATCGGGGCTTTTTGTATGCAGTATTAAGTACTACTTTTTGATTCTAAGAATCCTTGGATAACATCCTGTTCGCTCTGGGTTAGCATTTCAGGATCATATTCACCTGTAGCCAACTTGTCTACTAAGAATTGAACGTACTCGTTTGCGCTCAAATATGTATCAGTGGTTTCCTTGTTGACTTCAATCCATTTACGACCATTGAACTTAAAAAGTCTATGTGGCATAAAATCAGTTCTAACAAACATGCTTCCAAACATTGCTTGTTGTGGGAAGTTTGTTCCGAAGTTTGTATCAATGTCATCTGGCAAGATTGCAAACAAATCAGGTCTGATTGTTTGTAATACACGCTCGTGCATTTTTTTACCTTCGAACTCTATGTACCCACCATCAAGTTTTTTAAATGGTTCTTCTGTAATTCCTTCAGTCTCTAGTTCGGTCGGTGGTGTTACGTAGTCACCTGGACGTTCTACATCATCAATACCCATTGCAAGAATTTGTGGTTCAGGGTTCGGAGATAACGACGGTACCTCAGCGACTGGTTCTTCCTGAATCACAACTTCTTTAACTTCTTCTTTCTGAGAAACCATTGGAGTCAAGTTTTCAAAATGCTTGAAAGGTTGATTCAAATATGGATGCTTATCTGCAATAGGACCTTCTTCTTCGACTTTTACTTCTTCAACGAAGGGTTCTTCTACTACTCTTGCTTCTTGTAACTCATGGTTGATTTCAGTGTAATCTTCGATTTCTTCTATCGTTGGCTTCTCACCTACGTCAGCAACCCATGCGTCAGGTTTGTGACCTTCTAAGTCAGCCATTACTTTTTCATGTTCAACTTGTTCTTTGAGTTTAGATTCTTCTTCAATGTTTTCGTCCCACTCTTTACTTTGATTGGCAGCAACAACTAACACAAGAGCTAATGGGTCGAACACAGCAACCAGCATAATGATTACCCATCTGACCGCAGCTTCAAGAGTATTCTGGTCCGGGTTATCCCCGTAGATGAGTGCAGCAATATACTTAATAGGACCAACCTCAGCTTCAATCTTGCGGGTTTCGGCCGCAAGCGGAGCACGAAGTTCGTTAAGTGATTGGATCTCCTTGTTAGCGTTCTCAATATCCTTTTGTAATGTCGCACGTTCTTTTGCCTGTTGTTTACGAATGGCAACACTACGCTCAACCGAACGTTCACTGTCACCTTTACTCATAATGTCGTTAACTTGTTGATCCATTTGAGCCAACATAGCTTTACTAGACTTTACGATATCCTTCTGAATACTAATCTTTTCATCATATAAGGACACTTTAGCAACTGCGTCACCTGAAACAATACCTTGATCCATGTGTGCTTTAGATAAGAATCCAAAGATACCCATGGATGTTAGCACAGCTAAGAAGAAGACTGCAGGTACTAGATACATTTTCATTATCAATGAACAACGATACCAGTACTTACGTAGCCAGACTGTTGTTACAATCTTACCAAGTTCAAGTGCTGAACCCATAATGATAATGGGTACAACCGCACCTGCAAAGATAGCGGTCAAACCAATGATAGAGTACCATGCGGCGATGGTACTCAGTGTTAATGCGACTAGTAAAGTGGCATTACTAAATGAGAATATTTTTCGGAACATGTAGTATTTATGAACTTTCTTCGTCATCTTCAAACATAGCGTCTATCTCAGCCATGCGTTTTGCCCGTTCTTCTTCTTCCTGTTTACCGTATTCAGTGAGAGCAATTTCACTATCACACATTGGACATACATCTTTAGTATCGTGCCATTCAGCACAGTCATCGGGCAAGATTTCACCCTGTCCATCAGTATAAGCAGTACGAGTTTCCCAAGACTTGCCCTCCCAACGACACTTTGTACACTTGTGTGTAGCAGGTGGTTCTTCTGGTTCAGTATGCCAACTAGATTCATCACCTAGTTCGTAAGTAACTTCGTAGCCACCTTTGCGGTCAGTCCAGCAATCATCATATTGAAAGTCCCATTCAATATCAACATCATTGTTGTAGGCATCATCAAGGACTTCATCAATAGATACATTGCCGTTTTCAATCTCTTTCAACAGGGCATCGATTTCATCGTTCTCCATATCAGGGTAAATCTCACTCAACAAACTTTCATCAAGTTCGATTGCATACTGGCGGTCATGTTGATGCCATTCGTGTTTTACTATTGTAACCATACTAACTCCTGCTTATATTAAGAAACCTATCAACAAACCTATGTTGAAACTAATCATACACACTATTGCTAAAAAAAGCAAGTAGAAAAGGTGATTATCAATAATTTTTTCGAACCAATTGTACCTTTCCAAGTAGGCGTTCTCTCGTGCTAAGAGTTCTGCCTCTTGAATTTCCCAAGGTTTCACTTGTGTTCCTCAGTTAGTCCGCGCCATTGAACAACTATATTGTCAGTCTTCCACTTTGTACCATCGAACTCAACAAAATCCATGTTATCAAATGGCCAAGCTACTGCTTCTGTACGTTTGAACAAGCATTCATACGCACCATTTCTAACTGGATTGATTTCAACTGGATACCATTCTGTTCGAGGTAGAGGTTTATCTTCTGGCTCACGAACTTCAACAAAGTCAAAATCTTCTTCCAAGCCTAGTTCTTCTTCACCACCAATGATAATCCATTTAGTCTCTCCCCACTTACCTGTAGTAGAGTAATCATTGTCATACAACTCTTCACCATCATATTCAATAGTAGTCAACATCATCCAACCATCCATATCTTGATAGCTAATTTTTAGTTTACTGGGATCAAATGGTTGGGTAAAACGTTCTGTACAACCAAAGAACGTACCCTTTTCCCCTTGACCGTGCCAAATAAGCACATCACCTTTTTTGCAGGAAAGCTCAGGATAAAAATCAGCCGTTTCTTCGACTTCTGCACCGTTGTCTTCAATATCACTAGGATCAAGTGATGTTTTAAAAATCTCATTACCGTGTTCATCAGTAATGGTTAGCCAAGTACCACCGTCCATTGTTGCACCTGCGGCACAATCAACTTCGTCACCTTCATACGGTTCGCCCGGTGGGAAAGGTTGCATATCTTCTGGAACATTTTGTTCGTTGTCCCAAGAGCTTGCATAATCTTCAAGGTCAATATCGTTTTCTTTAAAATACTTATACTGTTCTTTTGTAGCACGAAGGAAACGACTGTCTCCGCCGTAGCCCCAAACTGAAAATGTATAGTCTTGTGGGGTGAACTTTAGAATGTCAAAGATTTTAGCCTTTTCTTCCATTGTTTGTTCGTTATTTTCGTTTGCTGTACTCATTTTCGATTTCCTTACCTAAGTTTAAAATTCGCCATGCTACATAGAACATAGGCACACCTACAATCACTGCACAAATATAGTTTACAATTGGATCATTTGTCATCCTTCAACTCCAAAATGTTTCATAATCGCAGAAAGAACATCCAATGCACCATGAACTCTACTTTCATGCCGGTCCCCAGGTGATTTTATATGCCGCTTGGTTTTCTCTGCCTGTTCTGTTGCGATATCCATACATTCCCGAACAATCAACTCGGCGAACTTTTTGTCATACGCAACCTGATAGATATCCGGTTTAGATTCAGCATATTTTCTAGCCTCAATAGCAAGTTCTAGAATTCGTTCGTTCATACATTATCCAATCCGATTCGACTGTAGCCCAATTTGGCTACTGTTTCCTTATCTAACACCCGTGGTGTTTTTAATATCGTTGGCTTTCTGGGCCAATATCTTGTATCTACAGTTTCGCTAGTTAGTTCATATCTAAAGTCTGGGTCATATACCATAGCACCACCTGAACGGTATGCTGGGTTGCCGTCTCTATAACGAAATATTACACCACGACACATACAAAATGACCAACCTTTGTCAGTCCACACAGGACCGTTGACTGTACCAATGTATCGGACAACATTGCCCTTGTACATTTCGTCAACAGCTTCGTGCCAGTTCATTACCAGCACCACCAGAATACAACAGGGTGACCACCATGCTTTTCATCTTTAGGGAAATGCTCTTTCACTACCTTACGCATAGCAGTTACTAAATCATCTGTCCAGTTAGGATCAGTGTGATTATACTGACGATAGATATGGTTAGCCCATTCACGAAGGTGTTTGATACAGTAGTCCCATTCTTCGTCATCATCGGCATCATTGAACCAAACATTTTGATAACTGTCGTTATGCAGTCGCTCTCCCCACATTTCAACATAGGCATGCCAATAGTTACGATAGTCTTTACTTTCACTAACGCTAACCCACTTGCCATCTAGAAACGAACCGCCGTGTAAGTCATCCAACGGGTCGATTCCTTTGGCAACGAGTAATTCGTTTAAGTTGGTCCGAAGAACAGGCTCAACATCTTCTTGCCAATCGTATGTTTCAATAGTTTGTGTTTTCATTCTTCACTCCTAATAATTCTTTGATTAGGGTCTTTTTATCTTCTGTTGACATACCATCAACTCCGAAATGATTTACAATTTCATTTACGATGGCATCTTCATCGGGGGCAAACCTACATTGTCTGACAATATCACAACATTCCTTAACAATCAACTCGGCGAACTTGTCTGCACTAAAGCGAGTTGTCTCATATGGCATATTGTTAGACGGATCAATCGCAGTGTCCGGCACCTGAGCCCGTCTGTAAAGTTCCAGCATTCGTTCGTTCATTATTCAACTCCGAAATGTTTTCGCAGGGCTTCAAGATAGTTGTCAGTGCCCATGTGCAAATTGCCATTGTCAATCTTGTCATAGATACCGGCACATTCTCGCACAATCAACTCGGCGAACTTTTGAATATTTTCATCCCATAGTTCACTGTATTCTCGTTGTTGCATTGGATTACTCATTAG
>JACCEB011384623.1_pt1 | contig 15614 bp, 18 predicted proteins | sample 7454761 | NCBI WGS metagenome assembly JACCEB01 (sample SAMN15323454, study PRJNA562643) | freshwater metagenome | isolation source: river surface water | place: USA:Blue River Watershed | collected 2017-08-18 | reverse complement strand
TCGCTGATGCGAAACGCATCGCAGGCAACTCGAATGCACGCGCCTCGCTCTGTGACCGCCTTCTTGGCCATCTCCCTTCTGCGAGATGGCCTCACCACTTTTTTTCGAGCGCCTCCGAGACGATCTCCGCCTTGAGCTTTTCCTCAAGGTACATCTTCTTCAGCCGGCGGTTCTCTTCTTCGAGCTCTTTCATGCGTGACATCATGGAAATATCCATGCCGCCGTACTTGGCCCGCCATTTGTAAAAGGTCGCGGTGCTGATGCCCAGTTCACGACAAATGTCTGGAACGCCGATGCCAGCCTCAACGCGTTTGACCGCATCCAAAATCTGGCTATCACTGAACTTTGATCTCTTCATATAGAACCTCTTCCATTGGAAAAAATTCTACTTCTCACGCCTTTGGTTATAGGGGACGATTACCGAGCAAGGCGTACATGTGCAGAACAGAACATTGCAGACTTGGCTAACTGCGGCTGAGTTTGATGAGATCGCTGATAGATGGGCTAACGAGCAAGAGCGCCGTGAAAGTATGTATGGTGAAAAGCCAGATGCAATTAAGGAGTACGAGTCAAGGCTTGCACGTGCAATCCTGAGCTACAACCGTGCAGACAGCTACAGCAATCGCAAGCAGCATGAAGCAGCTAGGAAGCTGATGCACATGTCACAAGATCAATTTGAAAGTGCGCTCGAATGGCTTGAAGAAAGCATAAGTCTCGACCATAGCTTGCAGCAATGGCTTGATAGGCACTTTGACAGAGCAGAAGCTGGGCTTGACCCTGATAGCGTGCCAAGAGTTATAACTTCACGCAGTGCGTCCAAACAAGCACAAGTGTCTACGCAAACAATTGCTGGTATAAAGCTTATGGTTGTGAGCAATGCAATCCGCAGCTTGACTTAAAAGGAGTGAAAATGACTTACATTGCGTTCGATTACGATCCGCAACGTGATCCAAACCAGTTTGTGTTGGCTGTTGCTATGCATTTGCTCATGCAGCCAGAAGAATTCGAGGTAGTTAATTCAAAATTAAGACAGGTAACTGATAAAGCATATGCCAACATGACTACTGACCATTTGGTTGCACAGCTTGTGGCGAAGAAAAATAAAAAAAGCTTTGAACTAATTAAAACAAACAAGGAATTCAAAACCGATAAAACGCTAATCTCGGCATTTGGCGGTAGTTATATTGGATTGGTATCTGGTACTCCAAAAAAACCAGTGCTTCAACAAATACTTGACATCATTGATCGCTATGAAGCATATGAATTTTTGTCAAATAATACATCTGCTTCAATGTTTGCTAAAAATTACTCGGCTTTAAATTTGACTACGCAAGAAGTCTTCGAATATATCGCGGAGCTTGAAAAAGGTGAGCAGGAAAAACTTGCTTGGGTTAATGCTCGATCAAAACAAACAGTAGACGCATTTAAAGCATTGCCGCAATTAATTAAACGTGGCTTTTAAATTAGTTCAACAGCGTTACGCAGAATGCTTGGGCGAAAATCGATGTACCGCTGTGTGGTGCTCATGTTTTTATGCCCAGCCAACTTCATCATCACGTGCGTACTAACGCCCTTATCAGCTAGGTTAGTGATGAAACCACGGCGACCACTGTGACTGCTACAGCCTTCAAAACCCGCCTTTTTGTACATTCCATTCACAACCTGCGTGAGTGAATTGGCAGTAAATCCAGCGCTACGTTGGGTGCTGAACAAAGGTTGTTTGGTATCGCGCACACGTACCGTCTGCAAGTACATAGCAAGCTCACCCTGCATACGTTCGCTTAGCAGCACTACACGGCTGTTATTGCCTTTGGTTTGAGCAGCGCTCAATTTGATTTCGGTGCGTACCGTTCCATCGCTTGCAAGCACATCCGCAACACGCAGCGCAGCAACCTCGCCAATACGCATACCTGCAAGGTGTGTGAGCAGAATTATTGCGCGGTTGCGCTTTTGGCTTTTGGTTTTGGAAACGAACTCAAGCAGCTTTTGTAGTTCACGCTCGTTTAGGGTTCGGGCTTGTTTTGTCATTTGCATTCCTTTTACTGTTGTGGAAAAAGTGCATGCAGTATGTTTTCGTATGTGCAAAATTCCTACCTCTAAATTTCTTTAACGCTAGCAATGACTTAGCGCAACTGTGCAGCTTTTGTGCAAAACATGCACAGTTGTATTTAGCTGGTTTGGAGAGGCTTTTTAGCCACGATTTGAATACAAGCCCTGCAAGCGTTTTGAGCTGCAAGGGCTTGCTTGGGTAGCGGGACATTGCTTTGCGCTGCTTGTAGGGCGCTTTACGCAGCTTGCAGTTGCTAGCAGGTCAGGTCTTTAGCTGTAAAAAAACCGTGCAGCTAAAAATTCATGCCAAGTACTTACAGATGAGGGTTGGTGATTTTGTGTCTATACCCTCAATTTGCAGTGTGGTAAAGTGGATACACATTGGAGACACGGAGGCGGTATGAAGGATGCTGGAATGCGGATACGGGTTGAGCAGGACTTGCGGGAAGAGTTCATTGCCGCTTGCCAAACCCAACACACACCTGCTGCCCAAGTGCTTCGTCAGTTTATGCGTGGCTATGTTGAGCAGGTGAAAACTACTGCACCAAAAGCCAATACCAAAATCAAAACCAAAAAGGCTGCGGACTGACTATGGCTGAAATTGTTTACGTGCTGACTAATGAAGCGATGGATGGGCTTGTAAAGATTGGTAGGACAACTACAAGCGTTGAGCAACGCATTAAAGAGTTGGACAACACAAGCATCCCTTTGCCATTCCAATGCTTTTTTGCTGGAGAGGTGACTGATTGCGCTTACGTTGAAGCTCACCTGCATAAAGCTTTTGCGGACAAGCGTGTGAGAAATAACCGCGAGTTTTTCCGTGTCGATCCTAACCAAGTTCGGGCAGCAATCATGATTGCTAACCCAAAAGACGTAACACCTAGAACGGATGTTGTAGTTGATGCTAGTGACGTTCAGGCTTTAGAAAAAGCAGCCGTTGCACAAGATCGACGCACACGATTGAAATTTAGTGAGCTGGCGATACCCGTTGGTGCAACTCTCGTTTTTGTGAAAGACGAAGCAGTGACATGTACTGTAGTTGCTAACGGCGAAGTAGATTTTCAAAATCAGATTATGTCGCCGAGCAAAGCAGCACTGCTTGCTGTCAAGAAATTGGGCTACACATGGGCAGCTGTTAGTGGCAGTGACTATTGGAAATACGAAGACGAAACGCTAACTGCTAGACGTTTGCGTTTGGAGGATGAGCAACAGTAAAGCTCAACACCATGCGCCCATACTCAAACCATCAGGCCAAACTGTTTGCTACCCAATTAACGTTGAGGCAACCAGCAAACAGTATTGACAAGCTCAGTCATGCAATAGCCTCTGCTCGTGTTGACTTAAATCCACACCAAGTTGATGCGGCGTTGTTTGCTGTCCGCAGTCCGCTTAGCAAAGGCGTGATATTGGCTGATGAAGTAGGCTTGGGCAAAACAATTGAAGCTGGCATCGTCATTTCACAAAAGTGGGCTGAACGAAAGCGAAAGCTGCTCATCATTGCTCCTGCAACACTCCGCAAGCAATGGCAACAGGAGTTGATGGACAAGTTCAGCATCCCAAGCACTATTTTGGAGAATGCTAGTTACAAGCAGTTGAAGAAGGAAGGCAAGCTAGCGAGTGGTGACACTTTGCTTATTTGCTCGTACAACTTCGCAGCAAACAAGGCTGATGTGCTGGAAGACATTGCTTGGGACTTGGTGGTGATTGACGAAGCTCACAGGCTTCGCAACGTGTACAAGGCGGGCAACAAAATGGCTGCTGCAATTGCAGAAGTAGTAGCTGACGTGCCCAAGCTATTGCTCACAGCTACGCCATTACAAAACAGTCTGCTTGAGCTGTATGGCTTGGTAAGCATTATTGACCCGCACGTGTTTGGCGACATTACTAGCTTTAAGGAGCAGTACGTGCGTGGCGTGAACGAAGCACTACGCAATTCACGGCTAAAAGAACGCATCAAACCCTTTTGCCAACGCACACTCCGCAAACAAGTACTTGAGTACATCAAGTTCACCCAGCGTGTAGCTATGACAGAGGAGTTCGTACCAAGCGATGATGAACACAGGTTGTACGAGCAGGTATCAGCTTACTTGCAGCGTGAAAAACTCAATGCACTTCCACAAAGCCAGCGCACACTGATGACGCTTGTGCTGCGTAAGTTGCTTGCTTCTAGTAGCTATGCCATTGCGTCAACGCTTGAAAAACTGGTTGAACGACTTGAGCGTGTGCAAGCAAGACAGTCAGTGCTTGAGTTGCTTGAAGGCGAAGTTGAAGGCTTAGACGAATTAGCTGACGAGTTTGGGCAAGAAGCAGTTGAAGCAGCAAGTGACAAACTGACAGCAGAAGAGCTGCAAGACTTGAGACTTGAATTGGCTGAGCTACGTGACTATGCCAAGCTAGCAAGCAATATCCGTGACAACGCTAAAGGTGCTGCTCTACTAAAAGTACTTGGTACTGCGTTTAACAGGCTTGAGCAGATTGGTGCTGCAAAAAAGGCTGTGGTGTTTACTGAATCCACACGCACACAGCGTTACCTTGCTGAGTTACTTGCTCGTAGTGGCTACGAAGGCAAGATTTGCATGATGAACGGCACCAATGCGGATGCACAGTCCAAAGCAATTTATGCTGACTGGGCAAAACGTCATGCAGGTAGTGACAAGCTATCAGGCTCAAAAACAGCAGACATGAAAGCTGCGATTGTTGAGTACTTCAAGGACAGCGCAACAATTTTGATCGCAACGGAAAGTGCAGCAGAGGGTGTGAACTTGCAGTTCTGCTCACTTGTTGTTAATTACGATTTGCCGTGGAACCCGCAGCGTGTTGAGCAACGAATTGGGCGTTGTCATCGTTACGGTCAAAAATTTGATGTGGTTGTTGTTAACTTCCTAAACAAGCGCAATGCAGCCGATCAGCGTGTGTATCAGTTGCTTGCTGAAAAATTTAAGTTGTTTGACGGTGTGTTTGGTGCAAGCGATGAAGTGCTTGGCGTTATTGAAAGTGGCGTTGATATTGAAAAGCGGATTGCTAGCGTTTACCAAACATGTCGCACAGCAGATGAAATTCAACATGCGTTTGATGAAATTCAGCACGACTTGGACGAGCAAATTAAAGCTGCACTTGAGACAACACGCTTGAAGTTGCTAGAGAACTTTGACGAAGAAGTGAATGCACGTCTCAAAGTAAGCCATGACCAAACCAAAGCTATGCTGGACAAGCGTAGTGCCTTGATGATGTCGCTTGCACGTACAGAGCTTGCTGACTGCGCCGTGTTTAATGGCAATACACAGTTTGAGTTGAAGCAAAGCCCAGCAAGTAGCAATGCAGCAATAGGCATGTACAACTTGGACTGGCGTGAAGCAGATAGCAAGGAGCAGCACTTTTTTGCTGAATCTAGTCCGCTAGCTAACTGGATTGTTGAAAGCGCACTTGGACGTGATGTTGATACTAGCGTTCAGCTTGAGCTTGACTACAACGCCTACCCATTCAAAGTTAGCGCACTAGAGCCGTACATTGGCAAGAGTGGCTGGGTTGTTGCTGAAAAAATTACTGTAAGCAGCATTGAAGACGAAGACTTCCTTGTACTTACTGCTGTTACTGATAGTGGTGATGTGCTTGACGGTGAGCTTGCTGAACGCTTGATAGCGATACATTGTTCTGTTGCCGTACCAGTTTCTGCCAATGCTCCAAGTGCTGACATTGAACGTGCGGCAGCAAAGCAACGTGATGCCGTAGCTAGAAAGCTGGACGAGCGCAATGCTCAATACTTTGACGAGGAAACTGCAAAGTTGGATAGCTGGGCTGATGACTTGAAGTTTGGGCTTGAAACAGAAATCAAGCAGCTGGACAAAGATATTAAGGAAGCCAAAAAGTCTGCTGCGGCCTCTATGTCCCTTGCAGCAAAGCTAGAGCTTCAAAAAAAGCTGCGTGAACTTGAGCAGACAAGGAATGCAAAACGCAGGAGCTTGTACGAAGCGCAGGACAGTATTGACGAGCAGCGTGATACGCTGATTAAAAAGGTTGAAAAACAATTGCAATGCACAGTGAATACCGTGAAACTGTTTGCTGTGAAATGGAGCTTGAAATAAAAATGGCTAGACTACAAAAATTAGAGCTTGCTTGGATTGGTAAGGAAGAATCAACAAAGCTAGAGCCAAGAATATTAATTGAAGAAGCGAGCTACTCTCATCATGCAGCAAAGCGTTATGGCGCTGATGACTTGTTTGATAACAAGATGATTTTTGGTGATAACTTGCTTGCACTAAAAGCGTTAGAGCAAGAGTACGCAGGAAAAGTTAAATGTATTTTTATTGACCCACCATACAACACTGGCTCAGCATTTGAGCATTACGATGATGGTATAGAACATTCGCTCTGGCTTAGTTTGTTAAGAGACAGGTTGCAACTTCTCAAATCCCTGTTATCTTCAAACGGTTCAATTTGGATTGCTATTGATGACAACGAGGCACATTACTTAAAAGTCTTGTGCGATGAAGTATTTGGAAGAGCTAACTTTATTGGGACAGTAGTTTGGCAGCATAGTATTCAAGGCAAGAATGATGCGAAGCTGCTTTCGCTTCATCATAACTATGTGATGGCATATAGAAAATCAGCTGAATTTTCAAGAAATCTTTTGCCTAGAACAGATGAGCACAATACAAATTACAGAAATCCAGATAACGACATTAATGGACCATGGCGTAGTGGGGACGTTCGTAGCCCTAATTTACGTGAAAATTTGAAATATGTTGTCACAACACCTAGTGGTAAAAAAATCTCACCACCAGACAAAGGCTGGAGATGGAGTGAAGAAACCTTTAACGAAAAAGTGAGTACTGGTGAAATTACGTTTGTTGACAATGACACACGGGTTTTAAGAAAAATTTACTTAAAAGACCAAGAAGGCCGTGTTCCTGAAAGTATTTGGTTTGGCAAAGAAGTTGGGACAACTAGAGATGCGAGCAATCATCTTGCAACCTTGCTTCCAAATGTTGCTCCGTTTGCAACACCAAAGCCAGAGCAACTTATAGAACGTGTATTGCAAATAGCAACTGAACGTGGAGATATTGTTCTCGATTCGTTTGCTGGCTCAGGCACTACTGGCGCTGTTGCCCACAAGATGGGTAGACGCTGGATCATGGTTGAGCTTGGTGAACATTGCCATACGCATGTCATTCCACGTCTTAAAAAGGTTGTTGATGGAGAAGATGCCGGTGGCATTACAGACACTAATGAGTGGAAAGGCGGTGGTGGCTTCCGCTATTACAAGCTAGCTCCATCACTGCTTGAAAAAGACAAATGGGGTAACTGGGTAATTAATAAAGAATACGATGCCAACATGCTTGCTGCTGCTGTTTGCAAGCATGAAGGCTTTACGTATAGCCCTAGCGACACTGATTGGTGGGCGCACGGATACAGCACTGAAACTGATTTCATCTACGTCACAACTCAAACGCTGACAGAAGAGCAGCTTGTTGCATTGAGCGAGGAAGTTGGCACAGATCGCACATTGCTAGTTTGTTGTGCGGCATACAAAGCTAGCGCAGCAATGCTGAACGACAAGCTCACAAACCTAACAGTCAAAAAAATGCCAAACGCATTGCTGTCAAAGTGTGAGTGGGGTAAAGACGATTACAGCTTGAACATTACAAAATTGCCGATAGCAGAGCTAGACGATGACGTTGCTCCTACACCCAAAAAGAAGGCGGCTGATAAAGAAGCTGACTTGTTTAGTGACGCTGAGTAAAGGGAGCAGCAATGGAAGTCTTCTACAGCCTTAACGATCAAAGCAAGCGCAACGTGAATGCAATCAGTTCGCGTCTTAGCTTGCGTCAGCCTCAACGTGACAGTCTTGAAATCTTGGCGCATGTGCTTGAAATGTGTCCGCCACAAAAAGGTGGTGACTTGGAAGCGCAGCTTGCTAAGGTGCAAGAGATTTACACCAATGTAGCTAGCTTTGACCGTGAGTTCGTATCACTGTGCTTTGCGTTAGCAACTGGTGTAGGTAAGACACGGCTAATGGGTGCTTTTATGAGCTTGTTGTACACGCAGTATGGTGTACGAAATTTCTTCGTGCTCGCGCCAAACTTAACTATCTACAACAAGCTGATTACCGATTTTTCACCTGCATCGCCTAAGTATGTGCTGAATGGCTTGCAGGAGTTCGCTAACAACCCGCCGCTTGTTATTACTGGTGACAACTACGATAGCGGAATTGACGTTGGCAGTGGAAGACTGAACCAAGACGAAGTGACTATTAACGTCTTCAACGTTGCCAAGATTAGCAGTGAAGTACGTGGTGGAAAAGCGCCTCGCATCAAGCGTCTTAGCGAGTACATTGGACAGAGCTATTTTGAATATCTAGCTAGCCTTGATGACCTGGTAATGATTATGGATGAAAGCCATCGCTACCGTGCAAGCGCAGGTTTCAAAGCGATTAACGAACTAAAGCCAATGCTAGGCTTGGAGTTGACTGCTACACCGCAAGTTGAAAACGCTGGGCGTGCAACACGCTTTACCAACGTTATATACGACTATCCCTTAGCAAATGCAATTGCTGATGGCTTTGTAAAAGAACCAGCCGTAGCGACACGTGAAGACTTTAATGCAGATAACTACGGCGAAGAAGAGCTAGAGGACTTGAAAATCCGTGATGGCGTTGTGGTGCATGAAGACACAAAGATTGAGTTGGCTACGTTTGCTCGTAACTACAACCTACCTATAGTCAAACCATTCATGCTTGTTGTAGCAAAGGACACTAGCCACGCAGACAGGATTGTTGAGCGCATAAAGCGCGATGACTTTTTTGGTGGGCGCTACAAGGACAAGGTGATTACTGTTCACAGCAATCAACGTGGCGACGAGAGTGATGAAACGATTGCACGTCTACTTGCTGTGGAAGACCCAGCCGAACCAACAGAAATCGTGGTTCACGTTGACAAGCTGAAAGAAGGCTGGGACGTGCGTAACCTGTACACCATCGTTCCTCTACGTGCTGCTAATTCAACTACGCTTGTTGAGCAGAGTATTGGGCGTGGCTTACGTCTGCCATATGCAAAGCGCATGGGTGTTGCTGCTGTTGATCGCTTAACAATTGTGGCACACGACAAGTTTGACGCCATCATTAACGAAGCTAACAAGCCTAACTCAATCATCCGAAGCGTTGTTCGCATTGGCAAGGACGTGAACCTTGTTGGCAAGAAAGCTGTGACAGTTACCAATACTGCAATTGAACAGCTAATAGGGCGTCCGTCTACTCAGCCAGTACCAGAGCAGCAGTTTGTGCTTGAGATTCAGGACAAGCCGTTATTACAAACGAAGGAAGAGCAAGCTGTTGTTAACTTGATTGTTGAGGCAATTAAAGAAAACGAACGCAGGGTTACGGCTGTGCCAAACCTTGAAGCATTGATTAAGCCTGATGTGCAAGAGCGTATCGCCAAGCAAGTTACTGAGGCATACGAGACAACGTTCATGCCTAAGCAAGCAGAGTTTGCCGAGACAAGCACTAAGCCAGACATTGCTGCAATCGTTAAAGACAGCTTGAAACGGTATTTGGATTTAAACATTGGCATTCCGCGTATCACTGTGCGTCCAAAAGGTAACGTACGTACTGGCTTTAAGGACTTTGAGCTTGACGTTAGCGCAATCAACCAGCAGCCCGTAGACCAGAACATACTTATCCAGCACCTACGCACAAGTGAGCGTCAAAGCATCCATGCCGACCTTGCATACGCTACAGAAGAGCGTGTTGAGGACTACATCGTGCGTAACTTGGTGGACTTTGACGACATTAGCTATTACGACCATGCAGAGATTCTTTACAAGCTCTCAAGCCAATTGGTTGCCAAGCTCCGCAGCTATTTACAAACGGATGAGGAAGTGTTGAATGTTGTGCAGTTCAACCAAAAAACCTTTGCAACCCATATCCATTCTCAAATGCAGCAGCACTGGTGGCAAGAAGCTGATGAGGGGTATGACGTTGTTGTAAGTCGTGGCTATCAAACGTTTACTGATACAAGCTACACAGCAGACGGCAATGAAAAGCTGCGTAACGTGCATCAGGCGCTTGCTACAGGGGAGCGTGACAGGATTACGGGAATGGTTTTTGGTGGGTTTGAACGCTGCTCATATCCAGTTCAAAAATTTAGCAGTGACAGCGAACGCATGTTTGCTAGCTTGCTGGAGAAGGATGCAGACGTAAAGAAATGGTTTAAGCCAACACGAGACCAGTTTGCTATTAGTTACCGTGACAGCAACGGCAGCACAGCAATGTACGAGCCTGACTTTGTTTTGGAAACGAATACACACAAATATATTGTTGAACCCAAGCAAGCCAGCCTAGTTAACGACCCTAATGTTCAAGCCAAGAAAAGTGCAGCTGTGACGTGGTGTGAGAACGCTACGAAGCACGAGCTGAGCAATGGTGGTAAGGCATGGGCATATGTGCTTGTGCCACACACAGCTATCTTGCCTAGCGCAACGCTTAAAGGCTTGGTGCAGCAGTACAAGGGTTAGCTAGGCGTATAAAAACCGTGCAAAAGCCAACGTCCTCAATTTGTGGCCTGAGCTTTTGGAGTGGGGCTTGATTTGCACGGAAATTCGGCGCTTGCTCGTTTCCCAAAGCCAAAAGCCCCTTCCAAACACCAAGCTACAGCGGGGCCTTTACCTGCAAAGTTTTCAACCTCAGTCTGAGTGCTCGAAGATTTCATTCACGCAGCGTATGGCTAAACCTAGATTTCGATTCGAAAACGCGGTTTGGTTGCGTAGCCATTCATTTTTCGAGCCAATGACAGGCTGGCAATGCTGTGTGTGATACTGATACAAAACGCGGGCACATTGGCGTATGACGAAAATCCCAGATCAAATTGACAGTGACAAAGACCTAAAAGCAGCTGTGGAAGCTGTTGGTGCTGGGTTGCAGTTGATTAGTGACTACCTTGAAGCGAACCCAAAAGCACAGGGCAAGATCAGGTTTCCACGCAATTACCTGAGCACAGTTGGAACTTACAGCAAGCGTTATAGCTGGGTCGAAAAAGAGGTTCTCAAGCGCAACATGTCTTACCAGTACATGTTTTATGACGTACTGCGCTGGGTGGCTAATCGAACTGACATTTCGGCTACTGCACGTGAAATGGTATTCAAGCACGCCATTGTGGTCATTTCGTCAATCGCTGAGGGCTTGCTGGATGCAGCTGCAACTCAACTTGACTATGCAGAAGGTAAGTTCCCTAAACGACTAAAGCATTTGCAGACTGACAAGATCATTACCCAAAAGCTACATGATGAAGTTAAGTGGATGTGGGATTTACGTCAATCCGTTCATGTGCATATAGTGGATGACTTGGAATGGGAAAAATACAAAGTCACGGATGCTAGACGTGCTTCCAAAGCAGTCAAGGAACTGGAAGAAGCATTGGACTTGCATTTCACTTTTAATTTTTAGTAACAGAGAGCGAACTTGCAGTTCGCTTGTGCTGCACCAATGTTTCGTTTCGCATTCGCTCACTCACATTGCTTTGCACTTGATTTAATTTCGAAATAAAGCCGCTTGCTACGCAGTAGCAAGTGGTGTTGTTAGGTTGATACAGATTGTATGGTCGCACGACGGCTATGCGCTAATTCTTAAAAAAGCGCATAGCCGTCGTGTGTAGTTGATACGAGTTGCACAGCCACACTTGCAATTGAGTTTTAAGGGAGACGGATGTGTTGTAACTCCCAGACGCATAGCGTCTACTCTACGGTTTCCACTGTTGTTCTGTAGCCTTGCTAACTACAGCAGTCCAAGCTCATTAGCCGTCATATTGCAGCTTGGGTTTTTACCTTAATGGTTATTGTTGTTTATTTCTAAGTGCCTGTATTTTTTGCCTAGCAATTAATTCATTTCGGTGTGCTTGCCTGTAAATTTTTGTGCAAAGGTTGAGTATTGGATAAGCGAATGATGGCTTGAGCTTCTTGCATTTCTTGGTGTTGTTTAGCCGATTTTCAAAATTTTTTACTAGCTTTTGTTGTTCGGCTGTAAGTAGCTTAGCGTGTTGCTTTAGAAGCTCATGCAACTTTTTTTTGGCAACAAGCACTTCACTGCATACTGTTGAAACTGCTTCAGCATTCAGTCCGTTTTTCGTTAACCAGCTATCAGTTCTAGCCGTGTCACGCAAAGTTTTTCTATGTATTGCAAACTGCTCGTGTGTAAGATATTTTTTGCTTTTCATACATTTATTTAGCAAGACTGATAATAAATTGTGAAGAAATAGAGCAAGCGAATATCGCTTCCAATCTGCGCCATTGTTCTTGCTGGCAACTGAAAATAAATTTGTGTTTCCAAACAACTTTTTAAGGAAACGCAAATGGCAACACTTACTTCACTCAAGCTCGTAGCAGCAAAAAAACCAGCTCAAAAAGACCCTGTGCAGCATCGCCGTGCAAAGCTCAGCATGAAAGTGCTTGAGCAACTGGCTTTGTGCAAAGCGTTGAACGCTGGCGAGGTTTACGCACCCACACGCATCAAAACTGTTACGAACGCAGAGGGTGAGCGTGTACAAGTGAATCAGCCCAAGCGTGTAAAGCAGTGGTGGTTTGTTGAAGGCAACAAGGTATTGCTGCAAGTGCGTTACGGTGCAAAGACGCTGATGCTGAACGGCAAAAGCAATGCTGTTGAGTGCGCTAGCCCTGATGCGCTGATTGCTGCGCTGGAAACAGTCAATACAGCAGTTTTGGCTGGCGAGTTGGATGCACAGATTGAAGCTGTGTCCACCCAAATTCGTGGCGGCTTTGAACGCTAAGCATGGATGCTGATCCAACAGGTGCTTGTGCCCTGAAATACGGTGTGGGCATGGCACCTTATGTTGACGAGTTGATGCGGGTTACAAGTCCGCACATACGCCGTGCTGTTAAACGCTACCGCAAGCCAATAGAGCGCAAGGAAGAGTTTTATTGGCTTGTGCGTTCAGCAATCAACTACATGCTGGACGTTGGGCGTGACTGTGACGTTGTGATTGGCGTAGCAGTTGTGTTTCAAAACGGCACCCAGTTCCACGTGTTTACAGACAACTACAAGCAAGCAGAGCACGTCAATCGCAAGGGCGCAATCGTTAGCTACAGGCTGACAGCGTGTGCAGATGATGCACGGACTTGGCTGCTGAAAGTAGTGCAGGAGAAATTGAATGGCAATCAATGCAAGCAAGCTTGAGCAAGAGCTTGCTCAATTTACAGGCACAGAGCACTACTACAAGCTTTATCCCAAGCTGTACTTGACGGATGGCACTAAATATTTGGCAGAGCAAGCTGAGTGCTTTTGGCTTTTTGATTTGTTTTGGTCACACCTTGCTAGCGTGAACGAAGAGATCGAACCATTTACCGTTCTCAAAATTGCTGTACTGAACAGCAGTGCAACTATTGGTATCGAGGATGGCAACGGCAAGATGTTGGCATCACAGTATGTTGAGTACACGGACTTTCAGTTGCCTGTGCTGCACATGTACGGTTGCTGGAACGGTGATGCATGGATTGCAATGCTGACCAGTGAGTACTAAATATGGGATACATACGTAAATTCATTACCAAGCGCACAGTGCTTGAAATGACAGGGTTTGATGACGCTAGTTTGTATAGGGCAATTGAGACACGCGGATTTCCTGCGCCTGCGTATACAAACAAAACTGAGCTATGGCGCTTTTTGGATGTGGTTGACTGGGTGATCGAAGAGGCTTTAGCAATCAAAGAGCTTAGAAAGCGGTTTGAAGGCAAGACATGAATCTCAACCCAAAAACCAAAGCCATTCTTGCTATGCTTTTTGTCCCTTCCGTTGCGCTTGCAGGGGGTTGGCGTGATGGCGATGCTAAGTTCAGCACCAAGCCAAATCGATCTGAAACGCTGGTTGTGAGCTGGATGGTTGTGCCAGACGCAGCTGTGCAGGCTACATGCGAAGCGGTTAGCAAAGACAGTGGGCTGGGTGGTTTTGGTTATGCAGTCTCAGCTTGCAGCTTTTGGCGCAAGGACAGGTGCTTGATCGTTACGGGCAAGCAGACAACCATGCATCAAATTGGGCATGAGCTGCGTCACTGCTACCAAGGCAACTTCCACTGACTACAGGCGTGAAATTTTCGTGCAAAAGGAACGGTAATGAACACATATGAAGCAATGGTACGTATTCAAAGCAACGGTATGTTTGTGCGTACACGTGTGCAAGCTAATTCAAACCAAGATGCACTTTGGTTGTTGGAAGGGCAGTATGGTGCTGGCAACGTTGTGACGCTGCCAACGTTTGTTAGTTGATGTTTTTTTACTCATTATCAAAAATTGATTGTGTTAGCATTTCTATAAACATAGTGGAGCTTAACAATGTTGAACACCAAACAATCACTGCTCATTTTTTTAACTTGCTTCGTTTTGGTCGGCGCTTCTAGCGCTCAAAACCAGAGAGTTGAAAAAAATGCCACAAACTGTAGCCAAGCTGCTGAGATGGCTACCAGTAGTTATGGAGCATTAGCAACCAAGTTCAGTAGGTCTGCAAAAGACTTTTCATTTGTAGGCGCGGAGTGGAAATACGGTCAATGCCGTGTAACGGTCGACACACCCAAAGGGCCTATTGTTTGCCTTGCAGATGATATTTACAAAAGCGCAAAGGGCGGAGTATTTGTGTTTCTTGAAGACGGTCAACTGAAACAGATTGCCTGTCTTTGAGATTGGTTTTACAGCCAACTATCCAAAAGTTGGCTAACGTAACTCCTGTCCAGCATGTGTCCGTTGTTTGGCACTACTATGACTGGCACGTTTAGAAGCTGACCTAGTCTTGTGACGTTTGTAGGGTTGCTTTGCCAGTCATCACTGCCAACATGAATTTGGCAATTTGCGGGCGTTGGGTACAGGTTGGCAGTGGCAAGTTCAAAGAGCTTTTTAGCTCTTGGCGGTATGAAGCCCATTTGCAGCTCTTCGCTGTCAAACTCACCAACAATTGGCGACAGTAAAAGCACACGTCCAATGTATGGTGCCATCTCGGTCTGTGCATGCAGAAAGAGATAGGCACCAAATGAGTTGGCAATGACGATGCTATCTTTGTCCCAGTGCTGTGTTTGTAGGTCGTTGGCTATGGTTGAGACTTGTGCTGCAAAGCCAATAGTTTTGAACTCGCCTTGAATCTCTCTGCCAACTACGTCAAGCCCTCTAGCTAGCAATGCTTCGCCAAGTCCTTTGTGCAAGTGTCCGCCTTGCCCTGATAAGTAGTAAATTTGCTTTTTTGCTGTCATAGTTGCACAAGGGTAGACCAACAGACTTGCATAATGCAAGTTGGCTAGCAATGTGTTTGAAGCTATACTTTTGGCAACGTTAGGCGCTCAGTCAAACCAAAATTTGTTACGAAAAGTACAGCGCAAGTTCTACAAACGCTTCTACAAGATTAAAAACCGCCCGCTAACCCTCATGTTTACTGGGTGTTTTTTAAGTTAATCGTCTCATAATCCTTTGGTCCCAGGTTCAAGTCCTGGTGGGCCCACCAAACAAAAAGCCACTTTTTAAGTGGCTTTTTTCTTGTCTTTTAGAGGCTTTTACGCCTATTTATTGTCTTTTATTTCGGCCGC
>JACCEB010102209.1_pt1 | contig 15616 bp, 12 predicted proteins | sample 7454761 | NCBI WGS metagenome assembly JACCEB01 (sample SAMN15323454, study PRJNA562643) | freshwater metagenome | isolation source: river surface water | place: USA:Blue River Watershed | collected 2017-08-18 | reverse complement strand
TTTAATGGATGGTATGCTGACGCAAACCTTACGCAAACAGCAACAGTACCTAACACTATCCCTGCACAAAACCTAACGTTCTATGCGGGTTGGACAACGGATGGGATACAACAAATTTCATTAGGTGAGAATCATTCTTCAGCGTTATCTTCACATGGAAGAGTATTTATGTGGGGTTACAACGGTAATGGTCAATTAGGTAATGGTACGGAAAATCCAAAAAATATACCAATAGAGATTACCTTAGCATTTTCACTTATTGCTGGCGATAAGATTATCTCCTTGTCATTAGGCTCTAATCATTCTTCAGCGCTATCTTCAAATGGAAGAGTGTTTATGTGGGGGAACAATGGTCATGGAAACTTAGGTGATGATACATTCACAGCTAGATCTACTCCAACAGAGATTACTTCAGCATTTTCACTTACTGCTGGTGATAGGATTATCTCCTTATCATTAGGCTCTAATAATTCTTCAGCGTTATCTTCACATGGAAGAGTATTTATGTGGGGTTACAACGGTAATAGTCAATTAGGTAATGGCTCAACAACAAATATAGTTACTCCAACAGATATTACTTCAGCATTTTCACTTACTGATGGCGATAAGATTATCTCCTTATCATTAGGCTATTACCATTCTTCAGCGCTATCTTCAAATGGAAGAGTGTTTATGTGGGGCAATAATGGTCATGGAAACTTAGGTGATGATACATTCACAGCTAGATCTACTCCAACAGAGATTACTTCAGCATTTTCGCTTACTGCTGGTGATAAGATAATCTCCTTATCATTAGGTTCTAATCATTCTTCAGCGCTATCTTCACATGGAAGAGTATTTATGTGGGGATATAATTACGATGGTCAATCAGGTGATGGAACGACTACCATTCGAAATGTTCCGACAGAAATTACTTCCAGGTTTTCTCTTGCCACCGGTGATAAAATTATCCTCTTATCATTAGGTGAGGGTCATTCTTCAGCGCTATCTTCACATGGAAGAGTATTTATGTGGGGTTACAATGATAATGGTCAATTAGGTAATGGTTCAACAACAAATATAGTTACTCCAACAGAGATTACTTCATCAATTTCACTTACTGCTAGCGATAAGATTATCTCCTTATCATTAGGTTCTAATCATTCTTCAGCGTTATCTTCACATGGAAGAGTATTTATGTGGGGTAGTGGTTTTCAAGGTAAACTAGCTTCTGGGTGGAATATAAGTTTCACCTTCCCAATAGAAATTTCAGTTATTTATTATGATTAGTTACGTGAAAATATGCAAATTTCGACTGAAAATCTGTGTCTCGCCGCTTCGATCCCGGTTTGGGCCACCACTCTTTTAAACCCGACGATTCGGGTTTTTCTATTTTTTGGATGCAATTATTGTGTTTTCAAATAATTTTTTGAACTTAACCAATTTATTATGGACAAATAATGATGATTTCCAAACATTTAAATTGCTATAATATTTAAAAATTAATGTAAGGATTTTGAATATGCTCAAAAAGATACTATCCCCCTTCAAATCACCTTCAACTAATCTCATTTTCGCATTGTTTATGACTTGGTTATACGTTATCGGGGTTTTATTCATTACAGTTCCATTGGTGACATTAAGTGAAGCGTCGACGCCAGAAACTTGGATGACAATTCTTCATTTTGCATTAATGACACCCGGACTTGCATACTTTATGTTTTCATACAGTGAACATTTCCAAAACATTAAATCTTTAAGATTTCTTTTATTTCCATTAATGCTATTCTCCATACCTGCGTGGGGTATTCTAACTTTATTGGGGATTGGTGGAACCGTTTTATGGTTTACGTTTTTCTTATTTCCTGTTTGGATAATTGGCATTCCTGGAACATTCATAGCCGGATTGATCCTTGACTTAAAGAAAAAGAAGTAGAGCTTTTAATCTTGTTATTTTTGCGTAAATTATTCTTTTATTTGTGCGACAATAATCAAGGTAAATAATATGAGAAGAAGTCGATTCCGTAGTCACCGTTCTAGCATTCGCCGTTCAGGGTTCCGATATGGTACTGGAATGGGTTTTTCTTCCTATGGAAGAACGGGTAGAGGTATTCCTGTTCCGTTAAAAGGACCTGCTGCCATCATTATATTTGTATGCATTATCTTATTCATCGTTTTCTTTGTACTTAACTTTGTCTTTGCTATCTTTCTACCTGAATTCTTATTTGATATTGGAATATGGTTTTTCTTTATTCCCTTCTTTTCGATGATCGTGATTTTTATTACTAGCTTTGTCTCTGCAATTGTTTCGGTTGCAAAGGGTCAATCACCAGGTATGGGGATGAACCAATCTTCCAATTTCTTTAATGGTCCTTCAATTGCAGATATGGCAAGACAATTAGGTTTTCAAGTTACCATGCTCTCGAATCAAGATCCAAGTACCGCCCAAGCGGTTATCCAAACGCCTAACAATATTATTCTTGTTAAAGTCTTAAATACTGGTCAAGCCTACCAAAACGGCATGGTGCAAGATTTATCAAAGGGTTTGGTTACCTATCAAGCCAAAGAAGCATGGCTGATTCAAAATCCACCGACCTTTGTTGAAAATGATTTAAACTTCGCAAGATTCTATAATGTGAAACTATTAAAACCAGAAGAAGCAATGCAAGCGTTACAGTCGTTAAAACCTAACACGCCACCAACTCCGCAAGGTCAATAATCATGCGTTTTCTAAAGAACTACTTAGGTGAATTCATTTTACTTGCCGCAAGTGTCATTTGGGGTACTGCTTTTATCTTCCAATCCATTGCCAACACGGTGATGGAACCTTATACCTTTGTTACCACAAGAAGTTTTATTGCCACTATCGTCATGGGCATCTTTATCTTCATTCGCGCTAAAGTGAATCCCAAAAAACAAATACAACACCTTGGTGATGCAAAAGGATATCGCTTAGCTATTTATGCTGGTATTGCACTTTCTTTAGCGATGATTCTTCAACAAGTGGGCTTAATTGGCACCACCAGTGGTAAGGCGGGATTCCTCACCTCTTTATACATCTTATTTGTTCCATTACTTGGTTTTTTGATTCATAAGAAGCCAACCTTGACGGTTTGGCTAGGATTATTAGGAGCTCTTATCGGATTCTATTTCATATCGATGAATCAAGAAGAAGTATTCATAATCAATGGGTATGACCTATTAATTATCGGTTGTGCCATTTCCTATGCATTTCAAATCTTCTTCATTGATCAGGTCCAACATCAATTAGATTCCTTGATGTTTTCTTTTGTACAATTCGCGCTTGCAACTTTTATCACGGCGATTCCTACCGTCATCTTAGAAGGGGTCAATTTCAGTTACCTATCTTCACCAGAGGCAATTTATGCACTCCTTTATGTTGGTGTTGTATCCAGTTGCATCGCATATACATTTCAAATCATTGGTCAAAAACGTGTTAAGAACGCTCCTGTAGCAACCTTGATTATGAGTTTGGAAGCGGTATTTGCTTTGCTTGCTGGGATGTTATTTCTCCAAGAAACCATCACGCTCTTACAAAGTATTGGGATGATGTTTATTCTTGGTTCGATCATCGCTGTGAACATACCTTGGGCCAAGATCACCTTAAAAAATCAAAAATAGTCCTTTTAAAGCACCTTTTGACTTGCTAAAATAGACATATGGAAATGAAATTACATATTGTCACGCTATTTGTTAGGCAATACGACGAAGCGATTGCCTATTTTACGAAGATGTTAGGCTTTACCTTGATTGAAGATATTCTTATTACAACGTCAAGACGTTGGGTGAAGGTTGCCCCTGATATTCAATCACCCGTTCACGTGCTTCTTCACGAACCACTGATCAAAGAAGAAAAAGCGTTAATTGGTAAACAGGCTGGAAGCCGTCCTTTGATTGCCTTATCAACCCAAGATATTCATCTGGTGGTGAAGACGTTAACCAATCGTGGCGTTCAATTTACAAAGCCAATAACCAAAGAGATTTACGGTGAAAGAGCTCAATTTAAAGATTTGTATGGCAACCTTTGGGAACTCGTTCAATATAGTATTTTTTCTTAATTCCTCTTTAAATAAATTTCAATAAACTTTCAAATGATGATTGGTTTTTGACTCCACAACACCAGTTAGTTAAAGAAGTGTTTTTTCAACCTTATGAAAATATACGTAATATTTAACTTAAAAAATAACCCCTGATAAATCCATAGAGTTTCACAGATAGAATCAACAAAAGGCTACCAAAAACGAGGTAGTCTTTTTCAATGAGAAACAAGATTGCAGGATAGATGGCGGTATGAAAACCAATAAATAAATAAGCATAAATAGGTTTGATGGATTGCCACGCTACATGAGTATCTTCAAGCTGATTGCTGATCATCCCACTCACTAAATCAATCGTTATTATGGCTGTTAACCACGTTATAGCGGTAGGACTAGGATGAAACAAGTATAGCAAGATACCTGCTAGCAATCCCGGTATGAGGATGACAAGCACGCGCATGATGGTAAGTTTTCCAAATAAGAGTTTGAACATATTCTTATTATAGAACCTTATATGGGTTTATTCATGATTGCTTGATACGTTTTTCGAATATCGTGTTGATTCAGATGTAAATATTTTTGTGTGGTTTTTAAGTTTGAATGGCCTAATAGCATTCTCAAGGTCTCTAAATCACCTCCTTTTCTAAGAAAGTTAGTCGCGAAGGTGTGTCGCCATTTATGTGGGGTAATATTGTCTTGGATACCAGTTCGTTTCTTTAATTGATAAAACAGAGACTCAATCGATGCTGTTGTCATCGGTTTCTTGGTTTTAAGATTATAAAAAAGTTCTGGTACGGTAGGGTGTAGACTCATCCAGGTTTGTAAGGTTTCTTGGGTTTCTTCTAGAAAACAAACGATTCGATGGGCGTGGGTTTTGGTCATCTCCACGACAATCGTTTGAGTACCAAAATCCACATTGTGTTTTTGTAAATGAATCAATTCATTCATCCTTAAACCCGTCTCTAACAAAATCTTTACAATCAAGTAATTTCTCAGTTGAGTGGGTCGATGGATGTTCTTTTTCAACGTCTCTAGAATTTGTAGAATCGTCGATGCAGGAATTAAAGGAATGAGGGTTTTACTCTCTGATAATCTTGTGATTGTAATGAGGTGATTCGCCCCATATTTTAAAGTGGTTTTCAAAGCTGAAAGCACCTTATTAATCGTGATATTTTTCATTTTGGGATGGTTTTGTTTAAGGGTCACAATAAAGTTTAAAATCACATCTTCATCCATCTCCTTTATGTCGAGATGAGTAAGATATTTCTTCATTAATGAAAAGTAAAATTGATAATACTGAACCGTTGCAGGTCGTTTGGTAATGATCAATCTTCGTTGAAACTTTTCAATGACTTGATGAATGTTCACACTTATCAATAGTGCTAAGATTAGTAACATGAAAAAAATAAAATTTTCTTTCATTCTATTTGCCATAAGTCTGTTATTTTTCTTGGCTTTTTCGCTAGCACCGTCTTATGTGGATGAACAAGGTTTCCTTCAAGAATCATTCTATTTATTGCTCTTGGGCTATGCGGCTTTATTCTTAGGTGTAGTGACACTTATCATTGAGTTCATCAAAAAACAGTAGTCGATTGATTCCTTTATTTGTTAAGATAAAAGTATCAAGGAGTTTGAGCGCATGCAAAAACGTACCTTTATTCTCATTAAGCCAGATGCAATCGAGCGTCATTTAGGTGAAGAAATTCTCGATCAACTTCGGGCCAATGGACTTGTCGTTTTACGAATGAAAAAAGTGATTGCGAACAAAACCCAAATTATTGCCCATTACCAAGATGTTATCGATCGTTTAAAGTTAGACTATATAGAAAAAGCGATGCTTGATGAATTTGAAAATAAACTCGTGTGGATTATCGTCGCCACGCATCCTAAAGGTAATCCTATCCAAACCGTAAGAACCATGATTGGCCCTACTGATCCTGCGAAAGCTGAAGATTTTACGATTCGCGGTCAATTTGGTCGTGACACGATGGAATTGTCCATGAAAGAACATCGATTACTTAAAAACTTAATTCATGCCTCAGACTCTGAAGAAGCCGTTGAAAGAGAAATTGCGATTTGGTTTAAATAACTCATTCATCTCTCCTTTAATTTTTCTTGAAAAATGAAAGCGATTTCATTATCATATAAATATAGCGATATCCTCTTAATCCTTAATAAAACCATAGATTCTTGTGAATAAACTAGCGGTTTTAAAAGAGAAGAGGACTCGAAACGTTTCGATACTTCCTTAAGGAGGAACATTATGAATCGTAAATGGATGACGTCATCGGGTTTTTTAGTTCTATTACTGGCAGCTTGTGGTGGTACAAATACCACCAGTTCGAATGGTGATGAAATTACCCTGCGATACGCTGGGTGGAATTTAGGTTCAGCTGAACAAAATAATATTGAACGACAAATGCTTGCCGCGTACGAAGAACTTAATCCCAATATTAACATTGAAATTATTGAAAGACCTTTTAGAATTGATGAAGAAACTGGAGAAGAAGTATCAGCAACGTGGGATGAATTTTTTGCGACCCAAGCTGCGATTGATCAACTTCCTGATGTTTACATGATTTATAACCTTGCTGGGTTTACCGCGCAAGGATGGACTGAAGAAATTACCGATTTGTTTATGGCGGATGCAGATTATGCATCTATTCCTGCCGATATTCGTGCATCCGCCGCATTCAATGATCGATATTTTGCGATTCCACAAACCCTATTCTATTTCGGATTTTTTATTAATCGAACTGCCATCAACCGTGTGGGACCTCGCGCTGTGATGCCCACATATGGCATGACCTATGAAGAATTAATGGAAGCGGCAGAATTGAATTCAAAAGCACCTTTACAAGGTGGAGATGGCATTATTGGTATTAGTGGACTGAATAACTTAGTCAACTGGTTACCCGCTCAATTAGATCCAAGTCTTGGATGGTATACCTTCAATGAAGATACCGGTTACCATCTTGATAGTCCTGCCTTTGCAACTGCGGTTACAGAACAACTTAAATATTATGGTCCGGGCAAAGCTACTTATGGCAATTATGTATTAGATGCCTTAGATCCAGCACGATATGCGGATTATTTTGGTGCGAGTCAAAATATCTTTGAAACGGGCAATCAATCCATTCGCTTTGAAGGCAGTTACTCCATGCGCGATTGGCATACACGTTCTTTGGATGCAAATGATCCACTATATGGCGCGGATATCGATTTCATCGGTACCCCATCATGGAATGTGGACGGCGTTGGTAATGTGAATAAAATTCCAGTTGTGGTTGACTACTTAGCCGTCGGAAAAGGTACCGATCACCGCGAAGAAGCCTATGATTTATCACGCTGGATGGGTTTCTCTACGGAAGGTTATGCAAAGCGATTAGAACTTGCCGCAGCCGATCCTGTACGTGCCGCGCTAAACTTTACGCCGATGGTTCCTCAAGAAGACTTAATTGAAGGTTTCTTTAACTTATATCCGAATATGACTGAATTTAGAAAAATTGTTGAAGAACATCAAGACTTTATTCTTGAAAGTTTAGGAAAGAATGTTCCTGGTTATTGGAACTCTAGAGCCAATGCTCCATTCGACACGGTCATCGTGGATGGAACCGAAACCGATCGGACGATTGGTCAAGCGATTGATGATATTACCGCTGGACGGTTGACGCTTGCAGATGCTTTACAAAAAGGATTGAATACCATTGTCAATGAACAATGGATAACCTCCAAAGAAGCTCTTGATACCTATTTAAATTCACTCGCTTAAGCATTAAAATATAGAAGAAGATGATTCGCCATAAAGTGATGACTTTATTCTCTTTTGCAACAATGATTTTGCCGTTGTTTTCAAATGCTACAAAACCATCACTTACCTCTCCGATCACAGAAGAGATGCAACCATCAAAATCCATTGATCCTACGAATGTTTTTCGGCCAATGACTCCAGTCGGTATCATCGATCACCAATGGACAGAATCCATTGATCCTAGCCAAGCTACTTTATCAGGTGGTGTTGTCACCACAACCCAAACCTTTGATTATGCTAGTTGGCTAGGTGAAAACATTGCACAGGTGATTCGTTTTGAATCCACACCTGCTTATATCGAATATCAGATAACTGCACCCCAAGCATATGAAGTGGTGATGACATTAGATTACCTTCCACTTGATTCTGGCATTCGTGATATCGATATCGCGTTGATGTTAAATGGTGAGTATCCATTTGCAGATGCTGAGCAAATAACGTTAAAAAAATGGTGGAACACACCTCATGAATTTGCTACCGATCGTTATCAAAACGAAATCATGCCGAAAGCCACCTTAGACCAAACTTGGCGTTCTCAACCCTTAATGGATAGTCAACGTTTACAAGACCAACCGTTATTGTGGTCACTCGAACCTGGCGTGAACACCATTAGAATGTATTCATTACAAGGCGCTTTTTTACTAGGTCGCCTTGAATTATCTCCACTGAGTCAATCACCATCCTATGATAATTATTTATTGGAGCATCAATCCGGCATCCAACAAACTCAATCCTTGATTAAAGTTGAGGCAGAACATCTTGCTTCAAGAAATAGCTTATTGTCACGATTCACTACCAATCGTGAACCGAATGTTTCCCCCTTTGCCTTAATCGAAGGCAAGTTAAATGTTATCGATGGCGCAACGTATCAAACTCCAGGACAAACGCTTACCTACGATGTTGAAGTGCTCGCAAGTGGATTTTATAAGCTAACGTTTAAAGTTTTACAAAATCGCATTCAATCCATTTCATATCGACGATTACGCATTAATGGAGAAGTTCCCTTTGAAGAAGCGAATCTCATTCCGTTTCCTGCCAATCGCCAATGGCAACACGTGACGTTAGGTCCACTTGAAGGTGAGGCATATCAATTTTATTTTCCTGCGGGTACCCATCAATTAAGTTTGGAAGTGAATGCTTCACCCTTTGCAAATAGTTATCACGATATTCGCAACTTAATGAACGATGTCAATGCATTAAGTTTAGCGATTAAGAAGATAACAGGAAACACGATTGATCCAAATCGCGAATGGGATTTATTAACGTATTTACCGAATCTTGTTGCAGACATCGATGGCTATATTGAAACATTGGATACGGTTAGTCTTCAATGGAAATCATTGATGCAGGCAAGTGATCAATCCGATGTGTTGGCCAGTTTGAAGATTGCTAAACAATTACTGACAACGTTAAGAAATAATGTCAACGCAATCCCTCGTCGCATTGAAACTTTGTCCGGAAGTAGTGGTTCAGTACTCTATCGATTAGGAATAATGTTACCTTTATTGATTCAATCTCCGCTTACGATTGATCAATTTTATGTTCATGGAGATGAGGCAACGTTACCTTCTCCAAGTGCTGGATTTTTCCGGGTTGTTTGGATTGGTATCCAACGCTTTTTTGCCTCTTTCTTTTCGGATCAATTTCAAGATTCAACGAATCCAAATGAACTGGTTGTATGGGTCTCTAGAAGCCGACAATATGTCAATCTCCTTCAGCAAATGGTCGATGCTGAATTTACCCCATTAACAGGCATTCCTGTACGCATCAACATCAATCCAAATGAAGAAAAACTTATTCTTGCCAGTAGTGCAGGCAAGCAACCCGATATCGCCATGGGGATTGCTGGGTGGCGACCTTATGATTTTGCGATTCGCAATAACGTTTATGACCTTTCCACGTTTGACGATTTCCGCGAGGTTTCTGATCGTTTTTATCCTGGATCGTTTATGCAACTGATTTACCAAGATGGTGTTTATGGTTTACCGGAAACCCAAAACTTTTATTTACTCTTTTACCGACAAGACATCATGCAACGCTTACAGCTTGATATTCCTTCCACATGGGATGATGTGATCAGCATCCTTCCTGAACTCCAACGATTTGGCATGAACTTTTATTCGATGCTTTCCAGTACCAATGCCTTTAAAGCATTTGTATTAACCATGCCTTTTATTCGTCAATTTGGTGGCAAGATTTTTAGTGATGATGGATTAGCAGCTGCCTATGATGATCCTAACACCATTGAAGCCTTAACCTTAATGACCGATTTATTCACCACTTATTCCTTACCATTAGAAGTCGGTAGTTTTTATAATGAGTTCCGATATGGTCGCTTACCCATCGGTATTGGTGATTTTGGCATGTATATTTCTTTACTTCATGCTGCTCCTGAAATTGCGGGTTTATGGAACATTGCACCATTACCAGGCATTGAACAAGGTGGTATTGTGAACCGCTCCTTTGATGGAAGTTCAACGTCGGCGATGATGTTTAAGAACACCGATAAACCTAATGAATCCTGGTCCTTTTTAAAATGGTGGACCTCCGCGAGTACCCAACTTGATTATGCTGAAAATTTAATCTCTGCTTATGGCCCAGAGTACTTATGGAACTCTTCAAATCGAGAAGCATTTGGGCAAATGTCATGGGATGAAACTCACCGACAAACCATCCTCGATCAATGGCAATGGATTGATGACACCGCAAAAACTCCAGCCTCCTATATGGTGGAACGAGAACTCTCGAACATTTGGAACAAAGTAGTTTTCCAAGGTGTTAATTTGCGTACTGCGATTGAAGACTCCTTGATTATTGCCAACAAAGAAATCCGAAGAAAAATGCTGGAGTTCCGTTTTATTGATCAACAAGGCAATGTCCTAAAACCTTATTTACTTCCAACCAAGGAAACGTTAACCGAATGGGTCGGTACATCATGACGATTAAACTACCTTTCAAAAAGTATAAAGATAATCGAACCGGCACACTTTTCGTGCTTCCTTATGTATTAGCCTTTTTAGTTTTCATTACGATTCCTGTGATGATGGGGATGGTATTGTCTTTAACATATTTTAATTTATTAGATGTTCCAAGATGGGTTGGTCTAACGAATTTTATTACGATTTTCACTGCCGATAGTGCCTTCATGCAACAAATTGTTCCTAACACGATTACGTTTGCGGTTGTGGTTGGACCTTTAGGATATTTACTTGGATTTTTCTTAGCGTGGTTATTAGCGCAAATCCCTCATCGCTTAAGAACCATCTTAACCTTGATTATTTATTCTCCTTCCTTAACGGCTGGTGTAGCGATGGCCGTCATGTGGCGAATTATTTTCTCCGGTGATGAAGCAGGCTATTTGAATGCGATTTTACTCAGTCTAAACTTGATTGATTCACCCATTCAATGGTTAGCCAATCCAGATTATTTAATGACCATCATGATCATTGTGACATTGTGGAGTAGCATGGGTATCGGTTTCTTAGCGATGCTTGCAGGTGTCTTAAATATCAATCCTGAATTATTTGAAGCAGCTTATGTCGATGGTATGACTAGTAAACTCCAAGAAATTTTTTACATCACCATTCCCTCGATGAAACCCCAAATGTTATTTGGCGCGGTGATGTCACTAGTGGCCACCTTCAATGCTGGCGCAATCGGGGTTTTACTATCAGGACAAAATCCAACTCCACAAAACGCGGGTCAATTGATTGTCACCCATATTGATGACTATGGCTTTATTCGCTTTGATATGGGATATGCAGCCGCGTTATCGATGGTGTTACTCGTAATGGTGTATTTATTCAGTAAAGTCGCCTACAAATTGTTTGGAGAAAAAGACTAATGGCAAGTTATTTTGGCACCAAAATGAACCCCAAACGCTTCCATCTTTCGCAATGGCGGTTTTTAATCATTCTCATTCCCGTGGCAATCTTTATGGGATTACCCATTGTCTATATTTTCAATCACGCCTTTAAACCCTTGGTAGAATTATTTGAATGGCCACCACGTTTCTTTGTACAAAATCCAACCTTTGATAATTTTATAGATTTATTTGCAGTGACATCTTCAACGGGTATTCCGATGTCTCGTTATTTATTTAATAGTATTTTGATTACTGCGTTGACCGTTTTTGCTTCCATCATCATTGGTTCCCTTGCAGGATTTGCCTTATCGAAATTAGAGTTTCGCTTTAAGAACACCTTAATGTGGGTGAACAATATTGCCATCATGTTTGTGGGAGCTTCTGTTTCGATTCCTCGTTATTTAGTGATTGAAAGTTTAGGACTTATCGATAGTTTCTGGGTCCATATCATTCCTGGATTAGCGATTCCTGTTGGTTTATTCCTCATTAAACAATTCATCGATCAAATCCCTCGAGACTTATTAGAGGCAAGTAAAGTCGATGGCGCGAATAACTTACAAATCTATTGGCATATTATTTTGCCACTCATCAAACCAGCGTTGGCAACCATTGCGATTGTTGCCTTCCAAAGTGTTTGGAATAATACCGAAGTTTCCAACTTATTTATCAATGATGAAAGTTTAAAAACCTTTGCATTTTATATGTCGACCTTAACAACCACAGGCAATACGGTTGCCGGTCAAGGGATGGCAGCAGCGGCAAGTTTAATCATGTTCCTACCTAACCTACTTATTTTTGTGATTTTACAACGGAATGTGATGAACACGATGATTCATTCGGGGATTAAATAATGAAACGTTTCATCACCCCGGTTTTCATCTTAGCCATTGCTGTTTTGACGATGTCTGCGCCTATTTCAACTTATGGCTTAACCCAACAATCTGCGCCATATCCAACCTATACCATCGGTCCCAATGGTCGATTTGTTGAAACTCAAACGGCCTATGAGCCCGCTGGTTATTTCGATATGGATTTAACTTTAAGACAACCTGAAGATATGATGCGGGTTGGTAATGACCTCTATGTTGCGGATACTGGCAATCAACGGATAGTTCGATTCAATATGGAAACTGGAGAGGGAGACGTTGTCATTTCGGGTTTATCGCAACCAACCGGTTTATATGTCAGTGAAGTTGGTGATCTTTATGTTGCAGACAAAGGGACCCAAAGGATTTATCGATACAATGAAGCTTTTGAATTAGCGCAAACCTTTAGTAGACCGCTTGAGCCCATCTTTGGTGAATCTTCACCTTTTGTTCCCACGAAAGTAACTAGTGGACCGCGTGGGATTTTATATGTGGTCGGTGAAGGTTCGACTGCTGGTTTGATGCAAATCAATCAAGCAGGAGAATTCATTGGTTTCTTTGGCACGAATACCACAAGTTTTAGTTGGTTACAAACGATTTCTAATTTCTTTGGCATTACCCGAGCGGCCAATATTCCTACTTCTCCAACGAATGTAACTCTTGATTCAAAGGGTTCTGTTTATACCGTATCTCCGACTCCTTCCAATCAAGTGAAGAAATTTAATATTGCCTCTCAATCGATTCTCTCGTTGAATCAATACTATACGCCTGTCAGCATTCACGTGAATGCATTTGATAATATCTTTACCGTCAGTCAAGATGGCATTATTTCTGAATACGATAGTTACGGCAATATGATCTTTTCCTTTGGGGGTTTAGACCAAGGAAATCGTGTATCGGGCCTATACGTCAATCCAGTTGATATCATCACCGATGAACATGATAACTTATGGGTTTTAGATAAAGGCACGGGACTCATTCAATTGCTACAACGATCCGAATTTGCCGCACTTGTCCATCAAGGACTGATTAACTTTAAAGAAGGCATTTATTCTTTATCTCAATGGGAAAATGTCTTACGCATGAATAGTATGTTCGCCCTTGCCAATGGTGCATTAGCACGCGGTCATTATCGATTACAAGCCTATGAAGAAGCGTTACAGTATTATGCGATTGCCTTTGATCGAGCAGGATTTTCAGAAGCATTTTGGCAGTTACGGTATACATGGTTAGAACTCAATTTAAGTTGGGTTTTAATTGGAATCGTTTTGATTTTATTACTGAGACAACTTTATCAATGGTCGCAAAAACGAATCTTGGTAACGGATGGAGCTCAACGTTTCTTACAACGGCCTTTGATTCAACGTTTCAATCAAGATTATCGCTTAACCAAGCATGTTTTATTTCACCCTTTGGATACATATCAAGATATTAAACATCTTAAACAAAGTTCTTGGTGGATGGCCAGTATCCTTTATGCTTTGTTACTCATCGTCAGTATTTTTGAAATTTATGCAACTGGATTTATTTTCCAAAGCGTCAACCTAAATGAATTTAATATCTTGATTTTTACCTTTACTTTTTTAGGTACGATTGGCTTATTTGTCTTTAGTAATTACTTGGTGGCGACCATTACCAATGGTGAAGGTTTCTTCAAAGATGTGTATCTAGCAACCGCACATGCACTAATTCCCTATCTTTTGATTACACCCATCCTAGCGATTCTTTCGAATGGTTTAACGTATAACGAATCGATTGTTTATCAATTGCTGGATGGATTACGGTTAGCATGGCCAGCTTTGTTATTAATTTTAATGATTAAAGAAATCCATAACTATGATGTCAAAGGGCTCATTCAAAATATCTTATTAACGGTGTTTACGATGATGATGCTGATTTTGATTGGATTCCTGCTTTATGCTTTAGGCGCTCAAGTGGTCAACTATGTTGAAAGTATTATTCAGGAGGTGATCCTCCGTGGTTAAACTCTTGAAATGGATGTTACCGTTAGGTTTCAGTGCATTGGTTGTTTTACCCATCATCCAATCGCCTTTATCTGTTGAAGATCCTCAAACCAATACCGTCTCCCAAGCACCAACGAGAAGTGCTTTAAAATCGAATCGTTACACCCAACCCGAACCAAACTTTGTTCCAGTAGAATCGAATGCGTTTGCAAATGTAAATGGTTACACGTATCGTGCGACCTTTGGTCAGTACGCATTTTATGATTTAGAAGAAGATGCGAGTTTCCGAGTTCTTGATAACGAAACCGGATATGTATGGGCCTCTACAGTGAATTACGATTACACCTTAAATGAAAATTCTCCATTAGCGGATGAAGGCGATCTAGGCTTAAATCTATTTTGGCAATCGAAATTAAAGTCACCTTTCTTTGTCACGTATTATCAAGGACTGAATTTACGAGATGAACATGCCTTTCAACATCACCTATCGCGACTAGAGATGACGCGTGTAGATGAAGATGATGAAGTGGGTTTTGATGTGGAGGTCTTTTTGTTTTTATCTAAAATTAGTTTTAGGTTCTCTGTGCGTTTTAATGTGAATGGTCTTTCAGTTTCCTTACCCTTTGAGTCGATTGCCGAAGGTGGCGATTTCCGATTATCAAGCATTGCCTTATACCCGATGTTAGGGGCAACCAAACGATTAAGAACACCTGGTTATGTCGTTATTCCCGATGGTGTCGGTGCATTAATTCGCTACACTGATGATCCTAACATTGGCGTTTACAGTAAACGTTTTTACGGCAGCGATGCGGGGTTGAATCTTGATAACTATGACCAACCTTTATTTGCGAATATGTATGGACTTGTCCATGGTCATGGTCAACATGCAATGGTCAGTGTGATTGAAGAAGGTGCCGCACATGGTATCCTCAATCATTTTGGTTCACAAGTCTTTTTAGATTTTAATTTGACATATGTGACCTTTGCCTATCGCACCACCTATCTGCAATATCTCAATCAAGCGAAAACCAGCAGTGTTAATTTATTACAAACGCAACCATCTTCATTTGATA
>JACCEB010576395.1_pt1 | contig 15617 bp, 17 predicted proteins | sample 7454761 | NCBI WGS metagenome assembly JACCEB01 (sample SAMN15323454, study PRJNA562643) | freshwater metagenome | isolation source: river surface water | place: USA:Blue River Watershed | collected 2017-08-18 | reverse complement strand
GTCATTAATAAGTTCATGTAATTCAGCTAATACTGTTTTCATATTATTATTTTTCTCCATGTGCTACGCACAGTTTTTAAGTGTGTGCCTAGCACACAACACTATTTTTTACATTATCAATTATTGTTTAAATAACCTGTTTTTATTTAGTATGGTCATTGAAATTCTGATTAATCTATCAGAAATTGCATACTTTTGAGCCATTTCAAATTTTTGAGCAATTCTAATAGTTTGCAACATGAGTTTTGCTAAGTTTGGTCGGCTTGTTTGAACTAATTCAAACTGAACTTTATCTTCAATGTTATTGAAAGGTTGCATTCTATTTTGCAGTTCTTGGGGATCTGCTTTTTTCTTGCCCCCTAGTTCTTTTATTATTGTATCTAAAATTTTTCTTTTTACATCATCAAGATTTTCATCAGTGATTTTTTCTCCACTTCGTGCATTCAAACCACTAAGGGTTTCAAAAACAGCAGAAGGGTTTGATGATTGTCCAACTGTAGGAGGTATTATTCGAGCTCCTTCTTGCATAGCTCTATTCACTACATTTTGGTAACTAACGTGAGCAGGGGTGTTTACCAGTTTAATTTTAACATTATCATAGCCTGATAGAAGTGCCCTGGCAATTTCACTAGTCATGTTGGCGAGTTGTCCACCGACTATTGGAATGACCACATCTTTATTATCTTGCATTGCTTTTTGCAATAATTGTCGGTGAATTGATAATGCGTAGGCGCTTGTGTTTTGAGATCCAGCACCACCTGCATAACCTGGGATGAATGGTTGTACATTGTCTGAGTCAAGAACAAGTGAGCCATTTTGATTTATTTCAAAAGGAGTGTTTGGAATTTTTTGCACTTCGCCTATAGCTGATGATTTTCCAGCACCTGAATAACCTATTACATAAGTAATAGTTCCTTTATTTATTGTATCAGGAATTTTATCACTTAAATGTTCTACTAAAGAACTGGAATAATCGGACATAAACTTATTAAAGTTGTCTTCTGGATTATTATAGTCTAAGTTTATTCCAAATTCTGTATTGTATTTATGCAACAATGCTGCTTGATGATAAAAGTATTGAAGTTTATTATCGAGAATTTCTTTTAAATCATCTTCTGAATAAGTTTTATCTGGATTTTTTTTGGTGATTTCATCAGCATTTATTTTTATTTGTTGCTTTATTGATTCTATGTCAACATTTTTTACCCAATCTTCAAAAATTGGAAAATCTGGAGATTTTTCAGTCCTTGGCAATGTTCTTAATTTTTTAAAATGAGAATCTGTGCTTTCTTGTATTTCATCTCTGGCATCATTAAGGTGTTGTTCACTTTGTGGTTGCATGCCAGTAAAGATTGATGCGTAATCACTTCTAAAGTTTTCTAATTCTGGTGGTGTATTTTGATTATCAGCATGAATTTGTTCTATTAGTTCAGGCTTTATTTCTAATTTTTCTTCATCCATGTCTTTATTGTTAATAATCAATTTTGATTTTACCTTTTGATAGTTATTCAATAGTTTTGGGCGGTTTGTAAAACAAAAACGCCCTTGCGCCCAAAATTATTGAATTTTATCATTTATTATTAATAATTCCAAAAGAGGGGTAAACATCTAATGTTATAAAATCAATTTTAAAATTATTTATAAGAATAAATTCATTTACAGCTTTCAAAACTCCGGGCATTTTTTCGCAATAATCATGTCCTAAAATAATGCCCCCTTTTTTAATTTTATTCTTTGCTAATTCTAAATCAATCAAAGCACATTCATAGGAATGGTCGCCATCAATGTAAATTGCATCAAAGTAATTATCAGGAAATCCATTTAATACATCTGAGCTTTTGCCTTTATGAATCCGAGCATTCTTTTCTGTTTTAAAAAAATTTTTTAGAACATTAAATTCATGATTTAAATTTGCCCAGATAAGATTCTCTCCATTTCTATCGCCCGAGCAAATTGTTCCTTCAAATACATCAATTAAATGTAATTCATTAGGCTCTAAGTATTTAAAAATAATTTTAGAAAAAGCCCCTTGAAAAACACCTATTTCTGCAAAAATACAATTTTTTGGAATAATAGACAATAGGTCATTTCTTGTTTGAAAACTTTGCATAAAACACTTTATTTCAGCATTGGTAATTTATTCGTTACATACTTTATAATTTAATTAAATTATACATTCTTGGGTGTTACATGAACTTTCTATTAATTACAACTTTACTATTATTTAATTTCCAATCTGTAGATGCAGATAAAGCTTGGAAGCATCATCATTTAAAAGCGGATTATTATTTCCACAAGGGAAATTATCCTGAGATGCTTTACCATGTTCAGCAAAAGATAAAGTACAATCCCAAAGATTTAGAAGCTTATTCAGATTTGGCTTATTATTACTGGTCTATGTCTGTAGATCAAAAATCTAGAAGTGAAGAGTTTAGATCAAAGGCCCTCAATTATTTGAAATTGGGAGTTAAGAATAATCCTGAATCATCTTTTATGGTTGATGAGCTTGGTAGATATTTTATTTACAAATCAAAAGATTATTCGTCAGCAATTCCTTATTTTGAAGAAGCTATAAAGAAACAGAATTGTGATAACATTACATTCCATTTGTTAGCTTTATGTTATGAAAAGAACAATAGAGTAAATGATGCAATAGCAGTGTTGCAAGAGTGTTTAAAAAGATTTCCAAATGATGCTAAGGCCAAAAGTGAAATAGATTCATTTAAGGATTAATGATGAAGTATTTAATTGTGTTTGGTTCAGATGATTATGAATTATCTAAAAGCTCATTAATAAAGAGTGCAGAACCTTATTTCGATCATTGTTTTTCTTTTAAGAAAGAAGACATAGACAAAGAATTTTATGATGAAAATTGTAAGATTCTGGATCAAAAAAGGGGAGCAGGTTATTGGCTATGGAAGCCTTATTTTATTTTAGATGTATTAAATTCAATAAAAGAGGGCGACATTGTTTTTTATGTAGATGCTGGAAACATTTTTTTAAAAAATCCTGATTTTCTTTATTCTCATTTTGACCATAAAGGAATTATTCTTTTTGACAATAGAGATGGAATGGAAAATGGCGAAGTTGCTCAAAATTTTATTTCATGTAAAAAAGATTGCTTTTATCTAATGGATTGCGATGAACAAAAGTTCATTTTTGGTAAGCATTTGAATGCCTCCTATCAGATTTATAAGAAAAATGATTATTCTGTTAAATTTGTTGAATCTTATTTAGATTATTGCAAAAATGAATTTATTTTAACAGATACTCCAAATAGTCATGGAGAAAATTATCCTGGTTATTACGACCACAGGCATGATCAGAGTGTTTTATCTTTATTAGCTATGAAGCACAACATAGAGCCTTTAATTGACCCTTCTGAATGGGGAAATAATGTTGATAGAGGATTTGAGCAATTATTTCTTCATCATAGAAAAAAGGATTTCATTATTTGATGACTATTAATCCTATTTTAATTGGTGGTTTTGGTAACAGACTTTATCAATTAGCTAATGCATTAAGGCTCCAAGATCTTTATGAATGTGATTTAGTATTCCATGTTATTAAACCTGAATACAATGATCATTCTAAATTTAGAATGTTGATTCATAAAGAGACAGATTTAGATGAATTTGGGGGCCACGGAGTTTTGAAAAAACAAAACTTGCCACAAACTATGCCAGAAATTTTTCCTTATTTGAATTGGAATTTGTCAAATAGTAATTTAAATGACATTTTAGAATCAAAAAGAATTTGTTTTGAGCATAACATTTTACAAATAGATCCTAATTTTGATACAGTGGTCATGGGTTATTTTTTTAGTTATTTTTTTGTGAAAGATTATGTTCAAAAATTAAAAGAAAATTTCGCCCCCTGTATTATTGATTATGTAAATAAAAGTTATCCTGATTTAAATAATAAAAGAATTTTGGGTTTGCATCTCAGATTGGGTATAGAGTCTGATAATACCCCTGCAATAGAGGTGCCCAACAGCTTTTACGAAACTATAATTAATGATTGCAAAAATGATTATGATGAAATTTATGTAGTTTCAGACAACATAAGAAAAGCAAGTATTTTTATTGATAGATTCAAAATAGATAAGCCTATCAAATTTATTGACAATGAACCAATGTTTGTAGATTTAATTATTTTGAGTAAATGTTCTATTTTAATGATTGCTCCTTCAACTTTATCAGCTTGGTCGGCATTTCTAAATAATAATCAAGACAGCATTTATGTACCAAAAATTTGGACATCACATCATTGGACAGAAGACATACCAAAAACATGGAAGCTTTTATAGAATTTAAAGATAAAGATCTTTCTCAAATTTACAATCATTATTCTGAAGAATTTGATAAAGATGAAATTTTACAAAATCACAGATTTCACATCGAGAAATACAATTTAGGTTTTGGCGAGAGAGCTTTTCATGCTATGTGGAAAGACATTATTAATTTAATGCCCCCTAAATTTAAATTTTTGGAAATCGGTGTTTACAAAGGCCAAGTATTGAGTTTGGTCAAATTACTATCTGATCACAATAATAAAGAAATTGAATTTTATGGAGTATCACCATTAAATGATCTTGGAGATAAATTTTCCAAGTATGAATCTACCGATTATTTATTTTTAATTAATGGCTTATTCAATCATTTTAATTTAGATTTTGATCCTGGTATTAATTTAATTAAAGGAAGCTCAAATGACATCAAAATCAAGGCTAAAATTGAATCTTTGAAGTACTTTGATCTTATGTACATTGATGGAAGTCATGATTATGAATTTGTGATTTCTGACATTGAATTAATGAAGAGTGTATGTTCACCCGGTGCGATTATTGTTTTTGATGATTCAGCTTGTTATAAGAATTTACCATCAGATAAATTTAGGGGCCACATAGATGTATGTGATGCTATTAGAGATAAAATAGAAAACGATTCTAATTTTATTGAAGTTTTGTGTGTTGGGCACAATAGAGTTTTTAGAAAGTTGAATTAATGAGTAAAGTTTCTTGTGTTTTAACTGTTCATAACAAAGAAGAATTAATTTTAGATGTATGTAATGGCATCGCTTCTTCTATTTCTGAAAATGTTGATGAAATTATTGTTGTCCTCGACGGTTGTGTTGATAATAGCGAAAGCATAATTAGGCAGAGTTTTTCTAATTTAAAATCCAATTTAAAGTATGTTTACACTGATGATGTATTTGAATTAAGAGCTAATAATGCTGGTTTAAAAGAGGTGACAAATGATTATGTTATTTTGATTCAAGATGACATGGTCATTAAAGAAAAGGATTTTGATCAAAGGATGCTCAAGCCTTTTATCGAATTTAAAGATGTTTTTGCTGTCACTGCTCAAACAGCTCACAATAATAGAATTTGGAATAACATTTTAATTTGTAATAATCCAGCTGATAGAAGAGAGAATTATCCTAGAGATAAATTTGCTGTAAGGGAGATTGCAAACAGAGGCCCCCTTATGTATGATTTCAGAGATGTTGTGAAATTGAATTATTTTGATGAATTTTTTGCTCCAAATTCTTATGATGATCATGACATTTCTTATCGTGCTTACAAAGAGCTTGGTAAAGTAAGTGGTTTGTATTGGATTGATTATCAATCTGATCCAGACTGGGGCACTGGTAGGCAAAAAAATGTACAATTGCATTTAAAAGCTCACGAGCGAAATTCACAAATAATAATTGAAAGGCATCATGATTTATTACACGGTTCTATAAAAAACGAAGATAGAGAATTATTATGAGATACGTTTTTGATTTAGACAACACTCTTTGCGACACTAAGAAAAAAGAAGATGGTAATTGGAATTATTTGGGGGCTGAGCCTTTTGAAGATAGAATTCAATTAGTTAATAAACTTTTTGAAGAGGGCAATTACATAATCATTGAAACAGCAAGAGGTTGTGTTTCTAAAAAGAATTGGTATGAACAAACTTATAATCAATTGGTTAGTTTTGGTTTGAAATTTAACGAATTAAGAGCTGGAGTTAAATTCAACGCAGATTATTTTATAGACGACAAAGCAATAAATTCTGAAGATTTTTTTAATGGGAATAATAAACAGAATAATTAAAAAGCAGCCAAACATCATCAAAAGAGTTTATTACAATGCTGTGCCTTTTAGAAATAGATACGGCAAAATGTTTGGCGAAACATTAGATTTTCTTAAAGAAGTTGATAATTGGTCTTATGATAGAGCAAAAGATTATCAATTTCAAGAATTGAAAAAACTTTTGTTGCATTGTAAGCAGAATGTTCCTTTTTATTCTAAATTATTTGCTGATTACGAATTTGATGTAAACATTTCATCTTTTGATGATATGAAAAAACTTCCAATTTTAAATAAATCAATTATTAATAAGAATTTTGATGATTTACTCGCCACTAATTTCAATGGTGAAAAGGTTTTATTCAGAACATCAGGCTCAACTGGTGAAAGAATGAAATTTTATGGCGAAGATGCAATGTTTAAAAAAGAAGCAGCTTACATTTTACATAGTTATCAATCTCATGGGGGAAATTTGTATGATGATTGGTCTGTTTGGATTAGAAGACATTCTCCAAAAGATGAAAATGATTTAATTGTCAAAGATTACGAATTAAAAAGAATTTATTTATCTGCATTTCATTTAAATGATGAATACATTCATAAGTATGTAGATTTAATCAATAAAACAAAAACAACAACCATTGTAACGTATCCATCAACAGCTTTCTGGTTAGCCTGTATGGTTGAAAAGCATAATTTGAAATTGCCTTATGTAAAGTGTATTCATGGGGCATCTGAAAAATGTTTGCCTCCTTGGGCTGCTAAAGTAAAAGAGGTTTTTGGATTTGATTTGAAAATGCATTATGGCTTAGTAGAAAAAGCTTCATTTATGTATCAATCTTCTGATAGTAATTTTTATCATGAAGATTTAACTTATTCATACACTGAATTTGATAAACAGGGGGCTATTATTGGGACCCCATTTTTAAATTATGTCATGCCATTTCTTCGTTATCAAACAAACGACATAGTAACATTAAATGAAAATGTTGAATTAAATTGTTCAAGACCTTTAACTGTTAAAGAAATTGACGGTAGAGCTGATGATATGATTTATGCTGAGAACGGTACAAGAATTCCATCTGTAAATTTCTACACTGTAATGTATAAAGTTGAAGAAGTAAAGATGTTTCAATTGCATCAAAAATCAGATAAAAGCATTCAATTCAAGCTAGTTTTGAATAAGAATAAAGAAGATTTATTTAGCAAGCTTGAATTAGAAGTAAGAAAAAGAGTTGGGAATTTGCCTATTAGTTTTGAAATAGTTGATGAAATCGCTAGAGATCAAAAAACTGGTAAGATAAGATGTGTTCTCACTGATGTAAAGTAGATGAATAAAAAGCTGAATGAAATAGATGAGTATAAGCCATCAGACAGAACAAAAAAGCCCGATGTTTATAAATTGGACTGGAATGAATGTAATTTAGAATTTGATAATGAATTCAAGCAAATTTTAAATACATGTATCTCTGATGTTATTTTAAGTGAATACCCAGACATTCACAATGATTTACTTTACTCTCTATTAGCAGATTATTGCGGTTTGCAAGATAGTAACATTCAGCTTTTCAATGGATCAGATTCAGCTCTTCACTGTATTTTTGCAGCACTTTTGAATTACGATTCAAAAGTTTTAGTTTATCATCCAAATTACAATCAAATTTTTAGCTATTTAAAATTGTATTCTAATTTCGTAGAATCTTCTGAAATCATTGACCCCTTTAATAAACATGAATACAATTTTGATGACATAAAAAACTTCAATTTAATCTATTTAAGTAACCCAAACAATCCAACTGGTAAATTATTAGAAATCGATAAAATACAAAGTTTGTTGGAATTGCATAATGATAAGTACTTTATTATTGACGAAGCTTATTTTGAATTTAGTAAAGAATCTTGTTGTCATCTAGTAAAAGACTATAAAAATTTAATTGTAACTAGAACATTTTCAAAAGGCTTTTCATTAGCAGCAATTAGATTAGGATACATTTGCGCTGATGAGAGTGTTATCAAGTTAATAAATAAAATCAGAAATACCAAAGATGTAAATTCATTTGCTCAAGCACTGGGTGTATGTGCATTGCAAAATAAAAAATTTATTGATTCAAGAGTTGAAGTAATAATAGAAAATAGAGAAAGATTTCAAAAAGAACTCGAAATCAATGGCATTCAGTTTATTAATTCCAAGGCGAATTTTGTACTGATTAAAACAGATGACAGCAAAGCTTTAACTCAAAAACTTTTGGATAATGACATTTTGGTTAGAGACAGAGGCATGTTTAAAAACATTGAAAATACTGTCAGAATTACAATTGGTGATTGGCAAATAATGGAAAAAATAATTCATTTGATTGTGGAAAATAATTATGAACACAGATAAAATTTCATTGATTGGTTTAGGCAAATTAGGATTACCACTGTTAAGCACTTTTGCTTATCATGGTCAGAAAATTATTGGTATAGATGTAGACAAAAATAAAATAAACATTTTAAATAATAATGAGTTGCCATTTTATGAAAACAATCTTAAAGAATACTTAATAGGGGGCAGAGATAACATTGAGTATTCTTTTTGCTTTGATGAAGTAATTGACAAAACAGATGTTGTTATTATTTTAGTAAATACACCATCCGATTCTAATGGCGAATTTTCTAATAAATACATTTATGATGCCCTCAATGATGTATGTAAATCTTTGAAGCAATCTGATAAAGAAGACTTTTTATTTATCATAAGCTCTACTGTAATGCCTTGCAGTCATGATAAGATCATACATTTCATTGAAGAAAACAGCGGGCGAAAATTGAATGAAAATTTTGGTGTTTGTTACATTCCAGATCTTGTTGCTCTAGGATCAGTAATTAAAGATTTTGAAAATCCTGATGTTGTTATTTTGGGACAAAGCGATGAAAAGTATGGCGAAGTTGCCCTCAAAATTTATTCAAAAATAATTAAGAACAATTGTCCAATTGTAAGAATGTCTCTGATTGAAGCTGAAATTGCCAAAGTAAGTTTAAATGCCTACATAACTATGAAAATAAGTTTTGCAAATTTCATTGGAAATGTTGCTGAAAAACTTAATGCTAATCCTGGAAACATAACAAAAGCTTTAGGCTATGATAAAAGAATTTCACCTTATTATTTTAAAAGTGGGCTTGCCTTTGGAGGAACTTGTTTTCCAAGAGACACCTGGGCTTTTATCCAAATGGCAGACATTTTAGGCTTGGATGCTTCACACATCAAAGCGACACAAAAAATTAATCAAGATCAAAATGATTTACTATATCAAAAAGTGGCTGCTTACAAAGATAAAAAGATTGGTATTTATGGTTTATCATTTAAACCAAATACTTATGTAACTGTAGAATCGCCCGGCAACATTCTTTATGAAAAATTATTAAAAGAGGGCTTTGATGTTATTTATTTTGATAACTTGATTTTATCTTCAGTAAAAGATTTAGAAACATTAATTCAAGAATGTGATGTAATTGTAGTTACACACCCAGTTAAAATTGAATTTAATACAGAAGGCAAAATTATAATAAATCCTTGGGGAATGTAAAATGTATAGATTCGACATCATTAATCATTTAATTGAAATTAACAATTTTAAAAATTATTTAGAAATTGGTGTTTTTGATGGCGAGTGTTTAAGGCAAATTATTTGTGAAAACAAGGATGGAGTAGATCCTGGAACTGAAAATGGTTTAGCGATTGGAGTTAATTACCGATTAAGTTCTGATGATTTTTTTGCACAAAATCCTCAAAAAATTTACGATTTAATTTTTATAGATGGTTTACATCATTCTCAACAAGTTGATTTAGATTTAAAAAATGCTTTAAATCAAACAAAAGTAAATGGAATTATAGTTTTACACGATTGTAATCCCATAAGTCATGAAATGACACTCATTCCAAGGCAAACAATACAATGGAATGGAGATGTTTATAAATCAGTATTGAAATTTATGAAAACAAATACTGAACATACATGTTACACTGTAGATACTGATTGGGGTGTTAGTATAATTCTCAAAAACACACCTCAAAATTCTATAGAATCTTCTGAAAATTACGATAAAGCATTAAATGATTGGAATTATTTTGATAAAAACCGTGTTAAACTTTTAAATTTAATTTCAACAGATGATTTTTATAAAATTTTTAATGAAAAACACAGACCAACATTAAAAACAAAATGGAATTCTGGTTTCTTCAGCTGCTGCACAGATAAATTAAGAAATGTATTACAATTCCATAATCAGCATGGCATACTACCCAATGTGGATTCATCTGAGCAATGGGAACTATACAAAGATGATGGAATTGAAAACATTCAACAATGGTGGGGCGGCACAGTAAACATCTTTAATAAAAATGACATCACTGATAAATTTTTTAAGATAAAAGAAGTTGAAGATTTTGATAATGAAAGTTTTTCATCCACATGCAAAGCCCCCTTTATTTGTAATGATGATCAATACTCAAACTATCATGAAATCAATTATAGTTATTTGAATAAAATAACAGATCTTTATTTTGATTTAGCAAATCCAATAGTAAAGATAAAGAAAAAACTTATTTCCAAGTACAAGATTGAAACAAAGAAAACTATAGCTGTTTGTTATAGAGGAAATGATAAGTTTTTAGAAACAAATTTGCCAAGCTACCAAGACATGCTTGATAAAATTTTAGAAGTGAAATCAAAAAATCCAAATCATAAAATTTTATTACAATCAGATGAAATCGAATTTTGTGATTTCATAATTAAATCAATACCTGATTGCATTTTGATAGAAGAAACAAAAAAATTAAACAAAACAACAAACGCAGTACAATATACAATACCAAAAGGCTCAAGACTTGAAAATGCACAAACATTTTTATCTGTTATGTCTTTGATTTCAGATTGTTCAGATGTAATTCTTAATTCTGGAAATGTTGGACTTTGGATTTGTTTGTTTAGAAAAAATTCTGATAATGTTAGTCAGTATTTGCACAAAATAAATAGTAATACAAAAGCTGAGTGGTTAGAAAAATGAAAAAAGTATTAGTTTTAGGCGGCGGCGGTTTTATTGGTGGTCATCTTGCAAAAAGATTAAAAAAAGAGGGTCATTTTGTAAGAATTGTTGACATCAAACCACATGAGTATTTTGATCACAATGACATTTGTAATGAATTTGTTGTTGGTGATTTGAGAGACCCTAGCTTGGTAAGTGTTGTCATGTTTGCACCAGGCCAGCATTCAGAACTTGATACAGAAAATAGTTTTGATGAAGTTTATCAACTAGCAGCAGACATGGGTGGAGCTGGATACATTTTCACAGGCAATAATGATGCAAATGTTATGCACAATTCAGCCCTCATTAATTTAAATGTAGCATTAGAAGCTGTAAGAAAAGGTATCAAAAAGATTTTCTATTCATCTTCAGCATGTATGTATCCTGAACATAACCAACTTGATCCAAATAATCCAAATTGCGAAGAATCTAGTGCTTATCCAGCAAATCCAGATTCAGAGTATGGTTGGGAGAAATTATTTTCTGAGAGATTGTTTTTAGCTTTCAATAGAAATTATAATTTAGATGTTAGAATTGCAAGATTCCATAACATTTTTGGCCCTTACGGAACTTATAAGGGTGGCAAGGAAAAAGCTCCTGCTGCTATGCTTAGAAAAGCAATTGAAACTCCTGCTGATGGTGAATTTGAAGTTTGGGGCGATGGATTCCAAACCAGATCTTTTCTTTATGTAGATGAGTGCGTTGAAGCAGTATTAAGATTGATGGAGTCAGATTTTAAGGGACCAGTGAACATTGGCTCAGAAGAAATGATTACAATTGGGGATTTAGCCAGAATGGCTTGTAAAATTTCTGGCAAAGAAATCAATCTCAAATTTATTTGGGGGCAAGAATTCTTTGATAAATACGGTTTTAAGTGTCCCACTGGTGTAAAAGGTAGAAATTCTGATAATAAATTATTTAGAGAAAAAATAGGCTGGGAAGTTTCCCAGCCATTACAAGAAGGTATGCAATTAACTTTTGATTGGATGATAACTAAATTTTAAACTAATTCCATCCAGCCTATTCCAGCTATACATTTTGAGTTGGCAGCAGAGCCAGCTGCCGCAAGTGTCAGAACATCACTTGTTCCCTGTATTGTTCTTCCAAGTTGGAAATTAAAATTTGTAACATCTACAAGTGCTGTAGCTGATTTTTGGTAAGCAAGTCCCGCTTGTATTGTTGTTCCTAAATCAGATATAGATGTAGCAGCAGTGTCGAATTGTACCGCGCTGTTAGCACTATAATCAGCAAAGCCACCAGTGGAGTTCAAAGTTGGATTTAAAAGTAATTTCCACATAAAGTTGTCAGCAGTGTGCCCCATGAAATCTACTTGTATGGGCAAAACCACAGAGTCTAATCTTGTATTTTTCAATCTGATTGAAACCATTGGATAAAAAGTACCAGCTGTAGTCAACATCTTATAATCTGCGGCTACAATTGTACTAGCTGCATAATTTAATGTATTATAACCTTGGTAACCGCCTTCAGAAATAGCAGTTGCACAAATTAATCTCATTGTTGATGAACCGCTTGTGCCACTTGTATTTTCAATTTCAGCTCTAATAGGAAGAGTCGCAGTTGTCATGTATGTAGTTAAATTTAAATTTTCATTATGAAAAACATGTGCCACAACGGGCACTCCATCTAAAATAAATCCACATCTTACATCACCAACTCCAAGCCATTCAACATCCATCCAGAAAATGTTTCCTTTTGTAACATCTATTTGTCTAGAATAAAAGGTTGAACCATCAAATCTATGGCCATTCCATTCAGATTGAGGAATTTTTCTAGAATTGTCAACAGTACCACCAACATAACTTCTGAGTACAAGATAAAGAGTTGTTCCATCCTGTTCTAAATAAATTCCGTTTTGTGTCCCATAATATCCAATTCTTTGCCTTAAATTTGCTTTTGGTGTTGCAAAAGAAAATGACATCATTATTAAAAGAGATTTTCCTGGCTGATAAGCCATAACTCTCTTGGATTCAAGATAAACATAATCACCTGAAGCATTGGTGACATCCATCTTCAGTGCACTTTCATTTGGGAGATGAGTTACAGCGCCGCTTCCTGATGTCGCACTTGTAAATTTTCCATTATCTAAATATCTTTGTTGGCTGTCAAAAATTGTAAATGGCTCAGAAACTCTGAATCTATAAAAAGCATCACGGCCAGCAGCGCTAGCAAAAGTATCCATGATATTGTATCCATTTTGGCCAAAAGATGATCCGCATTCTGAGTCCATAGTTATAACCTCGGGTAAATTATTTTATATTTCACATCGTCAGTTTCAATGCATCCAAATCTTCTAGAATCATCTGATAATAATGAATTATCACCAACTACAAAAACACGATTCTTTTCAACAATAAAATTTTGTTTTATTTCATTTTCTTTATTAAGTTTGTGTGCATCAAAAAAATCTTTTGTTACTATCTTAGGCAAATCAAAGTTTCTTTTTAATAAATAATAGACTCGATCGCCCTCTATATATTTAATTCTCTTAATGATATTATTTCCTTCAAAATAAGCAACAACAATATCATTTCTATCAAAACTATTTGTTTTATACCCTAATACAATCTGTTTATCTTTCAATGTTGGATACATTGAATTTCCTTGAATAACAATGATTTTAAAAGGTGATAAAAAAACAAACACAACCAAAGATAACAAACTAACTATTTTAAATAAATGGTCTTTCAAGATTATTTCCTCCTAAATTTGAAATAATCAAACCATTTTTGTTTTTTGTTGATTAATCAGCAGACTGAACGTATGTCTTTTGGCCTTCTGGGCCAGTTTGAGTAACTACTTCAATTGGCCCTTTAGAGCCGCCGTAAGCTCCAAAGTTTTTTCCATCCACATAGTCATAGCAGCCAACCCATTTTGCTCCAGCATACTTTTGCATGCCTTGTGCATTTAACCAGAGTCTATTTTTGCCAGTTTCAAAATTGGCATGAATGTTACCCGAATTATCCGCTTCGCTAAGTTGACCGCTTGTTTTGAAATCAGGATTGCTATTGAAAAAATTACTCGCAACAGAATCAGGCACTAACCACATTCCATCAGAAGATCCATGTGTTACTAAAACTTTTTGTCCGCCAACTACCGCAAAATCAGGAACTCCTGATTGAGCGACTTTATCAAAAATTGAATTATCATTAGTTGGGACTTCATACATTTGCCCAGGTTGTAATTCAGTTCCTGGTAGAAATTGTGGATTATTAGCCATTCTTACAAACTTTTTGACAAAAACGTCAGCTTGTTTATAATTTCCAACTTTTTCTGATAATTTAATCAATAATGTCAATGTTTTTAAATCTTTGATGCTCATCGTCATCCTCTTCAGCAATTTTTAATAATTCTGATTCATCAAATATTATTTCTGAATTTGGTTCATCAATCACTGCATAATCAAAATCAAAAACTTGAACTCCAGTTAATTTATTAACCTCATTGATCAAATCATTATCTCTATTAAGCCAGCCTTTTAGAAAAACTTTTTGTGAAGGATTTTGTTTTACTCTAAAGTTTCTCCAAATTTTTCTTAGTTTACAAATTTCAAGTGCAACCACTCTTGCGTCGCAGGTATGTATTACATCACTGATTTCTTGAGTCCATGAACCTGTAATTTTCAATTTCAAAGCTTTTTGTAATCTTCTAATTGCACCAGCAGGCCCAAAATTAACTGCTGTATCAAACATAACTAATCCAAGGGGGGCTTTCAGCCATTTGGCCCTGACTAAGTCCCAATATCTTGTTTCATAAATTTCTTTAACTTCAAAATCTAAAATATGCTTAACATTCATTTGTGGGTGTTTTTTAGATTTTTTATAATCATCATAAACTCTTTGAGTGATACCTTTGTTTGTTGCACCACCAGGATCTTTTGGATGATCAGTAAATCCGCCTTCCCATTTTAAAACAAACTTAAGCGCGTCTTCAAATTCTATGGGCATAATTTACTCCTTATTTGGTGTTTATGTCACCTTATGTATGTCAAAAACCGCAGGTTTAAGCAAATGCTAATTGTAAAATTAATGAGTAGAATTAATTCAAAACATTAAAGAAAAAAATAACATTATGCCTACATTTTACATTGTTCCGCCAAGAAAAACACAATTAGGCGAATTTGGAATTAGTATATCTGGTATTTTTGGCATTAAAACAAATTTACCAAACAATGCACCAATTACAAGTTCTGGAGCTCTTCAATTAGATCAAAGTTTTGAACCTACTTGGACAGGTCAGCATTATTTTGATAATGTTGTGACATTTAACGACAATGTTATTTTCAATGGTGATCAAAGTTTTAACATCAATTCTTTGTACATCGCAGGGCAAACAGCCGGTGATTTAATTTATTTTAATGGCACTTCTTGGACAAGAAGAGGAATTTCAACAACATCGGGAGCTGTTTTACAATCTACCGGGACAACAGTTGTTTGGAGTAATTCTTTAAATGTAG
>JACCEB011882459.1_pt1 | contig 15622 bp, 13 predicted proteins | sample 7454761 | NCBI WGS metagenome assembly JACCEB01 (sample SAMN15323454, study PRJNA562643) | freshwater metagenome | isolation source: river surface water | place: USA:Blue River Watershed | collected 2017-08-18 | reverse complement strand
TGCAAAATACCGTTGGCATCGATATCAAAAGTCACTTCAATCTGAGGAACACCACGAGGAGCTGGTGTAATTCCAGTTAAATCAAAGCGACCAAGAGTTTTGTTATCAGCAGAGAACTCACGCTCACCTTGCTGAACGTGGATAGAAACAGCTGGTTGGTTATCTACAGCTGTTGAGAACACCTGAGATTTCTTCGTAGGAATCGTTGTGTTTTTCTCGATGATTTTTGTGAATACACCACCGAGAGTTTCGATTCCTAGTGAAAGCGGAGTTACATCTAAAAGTAACACGTCTTTAACGTCACCACCAAGTACTCCACCTTGGATTGCTGCACCTGCGGCCACAACTTCATCAGGATTAACACCTTTATGTGGTTCTTTACCAAAAATCTCTTTAACTTTCTGCTGAACGATTGGTGTACGTGTAGCACCACCAACAAGAATCACGTCTTGGATTTCATTTAATGCCAATCCAGAATCTTTGATCGCTGTTTTACATGGAGCAACTAATTTATCAATGAGATCCCCAATAAGTGATTCAAACTTGGCCCTCGAAAGATTGAGGTTTAAGTGTTTAGGTCCAGATGCATCCATTGTAATAAATGGAAGATTGATATCCGTTTGAGTCACAGAAGAGAGCTCATGCTTAGCTTTTTCTGCAGCTTCTTTAAGACGCTGAAGCGCCATTTTGTCATTCTTAAGATCTATGCTCGTTTCTTTTTTAAATTCTTCTGCCATCCAGTTGATGATTCTATAGTCAAAGTCTTCACCGCCAAGGAACGTATCTCCGTTCGTTGCTTTAACTTCAAAAACACCATCCGCGGTAATTTCAAGAATGGATACGTCAAATGTACCACCACCAAGATCGAAGACAGCGATGTTTTTATCTTTCTTAACATCTTGCCCGTAAGCAAGGGCCGCAGCTGTTGGCTCGTTAATAATACGCTTTACATCAAGACCCGCGATTCGACCGGCGTCTTTTGTTGCTTGTCTTTGAGCATCGTTAAAATAAGCTGGAACAGTGATCACAGCTTCTGTTACTGGTTGACCAAGGTAATCTTCAGCAGCTTTCTTCATTTTTTCTAAAACTTTTGCTGAGATTTCCTGAGGAGAAAATTCCTTACCATCAACTTTTACCCAAGCATCGCCATTTTTATTAGCGAAGATATCAAATGGAGCAATCGCTTTGAAGTGCGCGACTTCTTTATCTGTAAATTTGCGACCAATTAGGCGCTTAATACCAAAAAGAGTTTTACTTGGATTTGTTACAGCTTGGCGTTTTGCCACCTGGCCAACAAGGTTTTCTCCACTGTTAGCAAATCCGATGATTGAAGGAGTTGTGTTATGCCCCTCTGCATTTGGAATAATTTTATAAACGCCGTTTTCCATAACAGCGACACAAGAGTTTGTTGTTCCTAAGTCAATTCCGATAATTTTTCCCATATAGTTCTCCTTATTCTTTTATTTTTGATTATTGTTTATCACTTGCGACAACGACCTTCGCCGCTCTCACAAGACGTCCATTGAGTGTGTAACCCTTTTGGAATTCTTTTAATACTTGATTTGGTTTTGCTCCCTCAGCGTATTCTTGCGCCATGGCCTCATGGAAATTGGGATCAAAATCTTTGCCAACAGCTTGTACCGGAGTTAAACCGTGCTTTGATAAAGTCTCTATAAACTGTTTTTGAACCATATCAATGCCAGTCACGATATTCTTTATCTTTGGATCCTGATCAAACTTAAGCATTTCGATAGTACGCTCAAAATTATCAACAACCTGGATGAGGTCACTTAGAACTCTCTCATTACCAAACTTGATAAGGTTTTCTTTTTCTCTTTCCATGCGTTTTCTAAAATTGTCCATTTCAGCAGCTACATAGAAGTACTTTGCCTTGTAATCAATTTCATCTTTCTTGTTCTGAGTCTCAAGAGCTTCTTGGGCTTCACCATCAGCGACTTCTTTTGCTTCCTCAGACTTCTCGTTAACGTTTTCATTGTTGTCCATAAATCTCTCTCTACTGTTCATTTCTCTATACCCCTAAGATGGGGTCAGATGGCCCAGTGTCAATGGTCTCAGATGAAGATATTCCAGGGATAAAAAGAAGATCCTGACTCAGTGAAGCAGCAAAACAACAATTACGAATACTTACCTTGAATTCTGAAGATGTTCAAACCTGAATATGTCATCCATAAGTGAATCCAACATTAAAAAGCCAAGAGAACTAAGGGTCACACGCCCCTCGTTTACAAAAGCATATTTTTGCTGAACCCAAGATTCTACGACACAAGAAAATTCATCACCAAGAATAAATCCATCTGAAGTTCTTAGAAGGAGATAGAGTCTTTCTAATGAAAGTTCCTTTTCTGTCAGTTTTTCTACTTCAAACTCAGGTTGAGTCACTTTCCACTTGTAGCGAACTGCCTCTTGATTTGATAGAGATAAGTAACCAGTACCAGTAGGGCCAAAGGCCGCCACACTCTCTCCACGCCAATACTTTAAATTATGCTTAGATTCAAAACCTGGAAGAGCAAAATTCGAAACCTCATAATGATGAAATCCTTTTGATTTCAAAAATTCACTTACGAACAGATATTCTTCTCGGACATAACTATCATCCGGCATTTCTTGGATATGAGGGTATTTTGAACGAGCATTAAGGATGTAGAGACTAATATGCTTAGGAGAATATTGAAGAAGTGTCTCCAATTCAGATTTTATATCTCTTTTTTCCTCTTTAGAGTAAGGGACCCCCAAAAGAAAATCCAATGAATAATTCCAATTATTTTCTTTTAAATAAGTTAAAAAATTAAGGGTATCCTCTAGTGAGTGCATCCGATCCAGAATCTTTAAAAATTTTGGGTTTAAGCTTTGAGTTCCGACGGAAATACGATTTAATCCAACCTTTTTCCACGCCTCGATCATCTCATGGGTCCAGGTCCCTGGATCAATTTCCATTGTGAACTCCACATTCTTGGAAAAGGGAGTATTCAAGAAATCTTTACTAAAAAATGCAGCTCCACCTACACCCCAAAGTGAGGGAGTTCCACCACCAAGGTAAACCGTCTCAAGTGGGGCCCATGTAAATTGATGAGAATTCAGAAAATGTTGATGAACTCCGACTGATTCCTTTAAAAACTGATGAAAACCCTCAAATTGATTTTGTGCCGAATCTAGTTTCCTTTTATAAAAATCACAGTAATTACAGAGATGCTGACAGAAAGGAACATGCAAATAAAGACTGGACACATGAGTCATTGGATAGAATTTCCTTCAAAAAAATTACGGCTCCAGTGATAATAGAACGAATGTTGTAAGTTGTCTCACACAAGGAATCTATGAAAATTGATCAGGTAAAATTGGATAATGAATTAAATACACTTTTTATTCACTCACCAGGATGCTCTGCTGGCACAGTTCAAATGTGGTTTCGAGCTGGATCGGCACTAGAAAATCATGATAATCAAGGTATTGCTCATTTTCTAGAGCATATGTTTTTTAAGGGAACTCAAAAAAGGCCAGGCCCTCAACTCGCTCACGATATTGAGTCTTATGGCGGAGAGGTGAATGCTTTCACTTCTTTTGATTACACTTGCTATTACATCAATACTCCCAGTCTCTTTCTTGATAAATCTGTCGACATCATTTTAGATATGGTCGCTAATCCACTCTTTGGAGAAGAGGATATACCATCCGAGAGGCAAGTCGTTTTTGAAGAATACAGAAGAGCTCAAGATAATCCTTCCCAGTATAATTTTATTCAACTGCAAAAAGCTTCTTTTACCGGTGGTTATCAACATCCTATTCTGGGAAGAGAGGATACCATTTTGAATTTTTCAAGACAGCAAATCAAAGAATTTAGAGAAAATTTTTATAACCTTGAAAATGCCCTTTTTGTTGTTGCTGGTGACTTAAAACACAGAGAAGAGCTTGAAAAGAAAATCAGATCATTTAAATTGCCGCACGGTAAAAAATCTCATTTTGAAGATTTCAAAGTTAACTCTAAAAGTTCAGTGAATATCCATGAAAAAGATATACGTCAGGCAACACTCACTCTCTGTTTTCAATCGCCGGATTATCTCGATAAGGATGCTGCTGGACAAGATCTTGCCATTAACTGTCTCGCTCACGGAGAGACCTCGAGATTCTACCAAGATCTCGTTGCAAAAACTTCACTTTGTAATGGTATTGCTGGTTCAACAATGTACTTTGCACAAGGTGGAGCTCATATGCTTAAGATGAGTTTTCCCGTTGAAAATTTAAAAAAGATTTCCGAAGGTTTCATGAAAACGCTTCATGAAACCTTGAAGAATGGGTTTTCAAATGAAGAACTGACTAAAATTAAAAATCAATATATCTCTTCTAAAATCTATGAAAAAGAATCTATCGAGTCTTTTGCTTTTAGCTTAGGGCATGGATTTGCTCAATGTGGAAATATAGCTTGTGAGGAAGAATTCATTGAAAAAATTCGTTCGGCAACTGCGAATGATGTTTTTAAGGGACTAGCTCTCATATTGGATAAGGCATCGCATTTTACTCTTCAAATTCCTAAGGGTGTTAAATCTGCCCCCCTAGAAAAAGAGCTTCTTAAGTGGCAATCCGAACTAAAAAAAGCTGCGAAACAATTAAAGGTTGCCGACGAAAAAGATACTACAGAGGTATCAACTTATGACTCCTCCGTCATTGAAACAGAAATTAAACCTGGTATTAAGTTTATTTATCGCCAAAACAAACTAACTCCAACCTTTGTTTTTCATGCTTACATGAAAGCTGGTCAATCAATTGAAACGTCTAAGAATGCAGGCATTCATCATCTTACGAGTCGCTTACTTACTTATGGGTATAAGTCCATGAGTTATGAGAAGTTAAAAAAGGAACTTGAATCTCTATCATCATCTTTAAATGGTTTCTCTGGTAAAAACGCCTATGGTCTAACAATGCATGGATTAACGAGAGATTTTGAAAAATTGTCTCATCATTTTTTTGGTACTCTTTTTGGCCCTGAAGTTCCTAAAAAGTTTTTTGATCATGAAAAAAAGATCATCTTAAGAGCTCTCGATAATCAGAAAGAAGATCCGATGAAGCAAGCCTTCAAATCTTTTTATCGAATGGTATTTAATCAACATCCCTACTCTTTAGATTTGGCCGGGACACCTGAAACATTAAAAAGTTTTACTCCGAACGCATTGAAAAAACTTCATTCCGCACATCTAAAATCATCACAACTAGTGTTTACCTATTGCGGAGATTTAGATTTTCCAATCGTACTTGGACAACTTACTGAGATGATGAAGTGTCTTAATCCAAGAAAAGTTCCCAAAAAGGTATTGAAAAAACCGAAGGCACTTGTTGGTAAAAAAGAGAAATTGGATTTTAATCGAGAACAAACACAAATTGTCATAGGCGCACCGGCCTACTCAATTGGGCAAAAAGAAGATATTTACCTCAAAATGATTACTGCTCATTTATCTGGTCAAAGTTCAGAACTTTTTGTCGAGGTAAGAGATCGACAAGGCCTTTGTTACTCTGTTTCTCCTATTCATGTGTCTGCACTTGAGGCGGGGTGCTGGGGTATCTATATCGGTTCTGGACACGATAAGACTGAAGCTGCGATATCGGCGATCACCAAGATCCTAGATAATCTTCGAGAACACGGTATAAAAAAAGAAGAATTTGAAAGAATTAAAACCATGATTGATGGCCAAAATCTTTTAGGCATTCAGACTAATGAAGACTACGCTCAATTTTATTCAATACCCGTGCTTCACGGACTCGGTTTAGATTTTTCTCATAAGAACAACGATCAAATTCGAAACGCAGACTATCAAGAGTTCCAAACATTTTTGAAGAAATTCTTTGCTTCTAAATGGAATATCGTTCAGGCGGGAAGAAAATCCTAGGAAACTTTTTTATGGAGTGGGGGTAAAACTCCACTCTTTAACATTTCATGATGGGACAGATTTTCATCTCTCATAATTTTATCATACAGTACATTTTTATCGTAAACTCGATCTTTAGAAGCAAGAAGAGTCATAAGAGTTGTTAGTGACTCAAAGCACGTGGCCACCATTCCATAAAAATGAGGAATATCTAAAAACCTTGGAGTGACATTATTTAAATGGGAGTATGCCATTTTTCCAAGCTGAGCATAGTATTGAGTATCAACGATCTTCTTATTCACCGATTCAGAAAAATAGCCACAAACCATAAGTGACATATCTCCAACTTCTTTATAGATCTTCTTCTGCTCTTCTCGAGAATGCAAAGAGGCCTCAAGCAGTTTCATGCCTAGAATTTTCTCTCTCACTTTTCCATCGGTAGTTTCAAAAAAATCTTCGGAAAGAGCAAACTTATCTAGGACATCACTTGAATAATAAATGATTGACTCAGGGACAGGGCAAATTGATTTTTTATTTAACTCAGAGAGTCCCTCAAAGAAAAAACCTTTTAGGTTAGTTGTTAAAATTATCTTTTTCGCATCAGGCCCATTTTGCATTAAACCCTCTCCTTCTCTTATTTTAGCATATCTCGAAAGCCCGGCCGTTCACCTCAGGAATAATTTGCCCCCTCCTACTGAAATCTATGAAATAATAAGTATATGAAGCGCTTAAGGTTTTTATTTGCAGTTATCTTATTCTCACTTGCCATACCCATGTGGCGATTTACTGATTTTTTGGCGATTTTCTCACCTTTTGATTGGCCCCTCACATTTTCCCTAACACTTACCTTCGCTTTTTTTGTGGTGACCCCTCTAAAGTTAGTTTGGATGAAACTTCGGCCTGTGTTTATGATTCTCATGCTTATGATCATTGGTTTTTTGACCTATACCATAAAGCCCCTCTCCTCAATGGCGACAAAAAATTCAAATTTTAATCATTGCGGAAATCTCACTTGGACAGGTGTGTTTTATCCCATAAGAGTGGTCATGCCAGAAGCTCATAAGGATGATCTCGAAGCAAGAAATCAAATGTGCTGGGTCCGAAAAATGATTCAGAGAGTTCCTGATCGATTTGAAAATAAAGCAGAGCTCACTCAATTTGTGAGTATTACAACGGACAAACTCCTCTCACCCTCTCTTAAATATCGGGTTTCTCTCCCCTTAGTGACTCTCCTTCATATCACCATTTTCAGTCGCTACTCGCCTCAAGAAAACTCCAATGAAGAGCATAAGCTCTTTATCGCAGAGGGAATCAAGTTTTGGCAGGATCAATACACTGATATGATTTCTGAGAGAAAATATGGGATGGGGAGTTTTCCGCACTCTGAGTGGATAAAGTTCGAGTACGGCATCATTGAGCGAAACTGGAATTTTATAATTGATAACTTAAAGATTGAAGAATAGACAAAAGGCCTTTAAACCCTAAGTTCATTCTTCAATTTCTACCATTAAAAACCCAGCTTCAAGGGCCTGACCCTCTTTGACGTTCACAGATTTAACTGTGCCATCCGCACCGGACTTAATTTCATTTTCCATTTTCATGGCCTCAAGAATGAGAACAGTTTCACCTTTAGAAACTTTATCCCCTTCTTTCTTCATGATTTTAACAATTTTACCAGGCATCTGTGTGACAAGTGCTCCAGCTCCACCCTTATTTAAACCAGATGGTTTAAAGCCTCTATAGACCTTATAGACTTCTGAATTTGAAACTAAAACTTCATTAACACCAAGGGCCGCGAGCTTTTTCCACGCAACTCCATCAAAGGAATAATAATTTTTCCCTGCGAGGCTCTTTAAAAATAATTTTGTTTTCGCACCTTCGTGCGTAAACTCCATGACTTTCCCTGGTTGAATTTCAACATCTAGGCTAAATTCTTTCATGTCTTGGTTAAGAAAATAATATCTCATACCTTCCCTCCCGATTGATTAAGCTCAATCGCCGCAACCTTAAGCATGAAAGATTTTATATCTTCTTTAGGCTCAACTTTATCTTGAGGCTTAATTGTCGCGATGTAGTTGGTTGAATAATTTCCTTTTCGAAAATTTTCCTCATCCAGTATCACCTTATGAAGGGCCATATTTGTTTTGATACCATCAATAATGAGTCCATCCACAGCGTTTCTAACTTTTCGAATTGCAACATCCCGATTAAAACCTCTCGCAATGAGTTTTCCAATCATGGGATCGAAATCTGGAGTAATCGTAAACTTTGGATAGATACAATGATCAAAGCGTATGCCTTGAGGAAACGTTGTTTCAAATCCCACAATTTTTCCAGGAGCAGGGAGCATTGAAATAGGATCTTCAGCACAAATACGAAGCTCAATAGCGTGTCCTTGTATCTTAATCTCCTCTTGGGATTTAAAATCAAGTGGCTCACCAAAGGCTGCTTTAATCATATTCGCAACAAGATCAACTCCAGTGATCTCTTCAGTAATTGGATGCTCAACTTGAATACGAGTGTTCATTTCAAGGAAGTAGAATTTTTTATCTTCACCCATAATAAATTCAACCGTTCCAGCTGAATCATAATTCACGGCCCTGGCACACTTAACGGCCGTCTCACAAATGGATTTTCTTAAAGCCTCATCAGAACCGATAAATGGTGAAGGCGCTTCTTCAATAATTTTTTGATGACGACGCTGGATAGAACACTCACGCTCAAAAACGTGGTAAACATTGCCTTTTTTGTCAGCGAGGATTTGAACCTCAATGTGATGAGGATTCAAAATATATTTTTCAACCAGAAGACCCGCGTATCCAAAACTTGAAAGGGCTTCACGCTGAACTGCCGCAAAATTATTTTTAACATCTTCTTCTGAGTAGCAAGGTCTCATGCCCTTACCACCGCCACCAGCGACGGCCTTCAGAAGGATTGGATACCCCATTTCAGTGGCAAGCTTAATAGCTTCCTCAACAGTGGAAACTTCCCCAGTTGAACCAGGAACAACTGGAACACCAGCTTCCTTAGCAACCTGTTTGGAAATATCCTTCGCCCCCATTTTGTAAACCGCAGTTGGATTTGGGCCAATAAAGGTAATTCCTTTTTTCGCCAGGGCCTCTGAGAATTCGCGGTTCTCTGAAAGAAATCCATAACCAGGATGAACGCCATCGATTTTATAATCATCAATGAGCTTCATAATTTTAGGGATGTCTAGATAAGTTTCTTTATTGTTGTTTCCAGCAAGTCTTACCCACTCTTGGCAATACTCTAAGTGAGGTGGTTCTGTTTCATTGTCAGTCCAAACGCCAACAGAAACGAGCCCCAATTCATTTAGTGCTTTTGCAACTCGAATAGCGATTTCGCCACGATTTATAATTAAAACTCTTTTACCTTTCATAGTGGAATGTTCCCGTGTTTACGATCTGGCGTTGGAATTTTTTTATGTTCTAGGGCCTTGAGGTATTGATACAAGCGCTGTCTCGTGATCTCTGGATTAATGATCTCATCCACATACCCAAGCTCTGCAGCTCTATACGGGTTAGCAAAGTTATTTTCATAGTTTTCCACAAGACTTGCTTTCTTCTTATTGAAATCCTCACCTTTTAATCCATTAAGTTCATTTCTAAAAATAATATTAACTGCTCCCTCAGCTCCCATCACTGCAATTTCTGCAGTCGGATACGCTAGATTAATATCGGCCCTAATGTGTTTTGATGCCATTACGTCATAGGCTCCACCATAGGCCTTTCTTGTAATTAACGTAATGAGTGGAACCGTTGCCTCAGAGTAGGCGTATAATAATTTAGCTCCGTGACGGATAATGCCACCATACTCCTGAACTGTACCAGGTAAGAATCCTGGAACATCTACAAGAGTGATTATTGGAATATTAAAGGCATCACAAAAACGAACGAAGCGAGCTGCCTTCACAGAAGAGTCAATGTCTAAGCAACCGGCCAAGAAACTTGGTTGGTTCGCAACGATTCCAACTTTAATCCCACCAATGGAAGCAAAACCTGTCAGAATGTTTTTTGCAAAGTCGGCATGGACTTCTAGGAAGTGCTGGTCATCAATCACTTCAAGAATAAGCTCATGCATGTCATAAGGCTTTTTAGAGTTATCTGGAATAAAATTTTTAAGTTTATTATTTGATCGAGTGACTGAATCTGTCGTGAGTTTTAAAGAATGCTTAGCTTTATTACAAGCAGGAATAAATGAAAACAACTCCCTTACTCTTTCAAAGCAGTCATCCTCATCATCTGTTCTAAAGTGAGCAACACCTGATTTTTCATTATGCGTGTGTGCTCCTCCTAAATCATCTTTCGTCACTTCTTCGTGAGTCACAGTTTTAATCACATCTGGGCCTGTCACAAACATGTAAGACGTTTTATCTACCATGAAAATAAAGTCCGTCATCGCAGGGGAATAAACAGCTCCACCTGCACATGGTCCCATGATGAGAGAAATTTGTGGGATCACTCCCGATGCTTTCACGTTTCGATAAAAGATTTCAGCGTATCCAGCGAGGGATTCAACACCCTCCTGAATTCTTGCGCCTCCGGAATCATTGATACCAATGACTGGTATTTTATTTTCAAGAGCAAAGTCCATGACCTTGCAAATTTTCTTTGCAAAAGCTCCACCAAGGGCCCCACCCCAACAGGTAAAGTCTTGAGAAAAAATGGCAACTTGCTGGCCATTAATTTTTCCAATCCCTGTTATCACTCCGTCACCAAGATATTTCGTTTTCTCCATGCCAAACGAATCACAACGATGAACGACAAATTTATCAAATTCAATGAATGACTCTGGGTCGAGAAGTTTATTTATTCTCTCTCTAGCAGTGTATTTGCCTTGTTCGTGTTGCTTATTGATTCTCTCTATGCCACCACCAAGCTCAGCTTGTTTTGAAAGCGTAGCAAGTTGTTCGCGACGTTGGTCGTTGGTCAACATGGGACCCTCCTGAAATTTGTCCAAAAGTTATACCTTGGAAGACCCTCAGGGTAAAGAATGCTGCTTTGAATTATCCCAGATTTTAAGTGAGACATGCCCGTTGTTAATTTCTACATAATGACAAGAAAGAAGCCAGGAGCCTGGATTTAAATATCTTTTTTCGTTTTCAAGAATGACTTCGCCTGGGTGATGAGTATGGCCAAAAACGACACAATCAAATCCTCTTTCAGAAATTTCTCTAGCCGCCTCTTGAAACTCAGGTGGCTCACCAATAATTCCAGTTTTTTTTGCCCTTAAATGCGCTCTCCATTTTTCAAACGCGATCCAACTTTTGTAAAGGCTTGGTGAGATTTTTAAAAGCAACCCACCGAAATGGGTGAGCTTCTCATAGAGTCTAGGATATTTCACAAAAAGTGGATCATAGATGTGTCCATGCTCGATCCGAATCCTTGAAGCTCCCGATTCTACATTTAAAAAAGGAGAGACTTTAAAATAGCCCCAATCTTCTAGGAAATTCTCAAAAGGCATGTCGTGATTACCAACAATATAATAAATATTATGATTTTGTTTGTTGATATTTTTAATTGTTCTCACCACCTCAGGCATTTCTGTGACCATTTTAGTTAGTGAAGCTTGAGCAACCTCGAGCCCGTCTCCATTGATACAAATATCGTAATCTTGAGCTGCGGCCCATTTAATGAAATCCAGAACAATATGTGTCGTTGATGAAAAGGGATTACCAAAATGAAGATCTGAAATCACCACCATCTTTTTTGTCGTGAGATTCGTAATCATTTTCCACTCAGCATCTGAAGAATTTCTTCTACTTTATCTTTAGGGATATTCCCCTTTTGAATGACCTCAAGAAGACGCTCATTTGAAACTTTTATTCTCAGTGAGAGTGCTTGAAGCATTTCAAAAGCAAAGGTCGGGTCTCTACGTATTTTGAGAAGAAATCCACCTGGCTGAATAACCAGCAGTTTCGTTTTTCCTTTTGCTTTTGCTCCAGCAAAACGATGTCCACCTTGCAAAAGTGCCATGTCTCCAAAAAAATCACCGCGCTTAAAAACGGCTAGTTTTAGTTCACCTAGAGGAGATTTTTTAAATATTTCTATTTCTCCTTCTTGGATAATAAAGAGATCTCTAGAAGTATCACCCTCTACAAATACATCCTCACCATCTTCATAGAGGACCACTTTTTCGTGGGTAACTTTTGTATCAATAATTTTTGGCATATTTTAAAATTAAAAAGGGGAAGGCTAGCCTTCCCCTTTATTTAGATTACTCGCCAGCGGCGCGTTTTTGAGCTCGTTTATCTAGACCGTATTTTTCCACTTTCATAATGAGGCCTGCTCGAGAAATTCCTAATTCCTTTGCCAGTTTGGATTTATTAAAACCACAACGCTTAAGGCCCTCACGAATCATAAGAATTTCAAGTTCTTCAAGTGCATCCTTTAAAGAGCCACTCGTATTCACACCTTTTAGTACACTCCCTCCAGTATGAGAGTGGGAATGTGATTCACCACTTTCTAAAATTCTTGCTGATAACATATCAGGTGTGATTGTTTTATCTTCGCCGGCAAGAACCACAAGACGCTCAACTTCATTTTGAAGTTCACGAACGTTTCCTGGCCAGTGGTGATCAAGCATCTTTTCTAAACACTTTTTTGAAAAAGTCTTTAAAGGAACACCGGCCTCCTCACAACGTTTTTGAAGAAAAAAGTCCATCAACACTGGAATATCTTCTTGTCTCTCACGAAGAGGAGGGAGTGCGACATTGATCACATTGATTCTGTAATAGAGATCTTCTCTAAACTCTCCCTTCGCAATCATTTCTTTCAGATTTTTATTTGTTGCTGCGACAACTCTTACATTCACTTTGCGTGGAGTTGTCGCTCCCACTGGAAGGAATGTTCCTTCTTGAAGGATACGAAGAAGTTTTACTTGCATCGATGGGGACGTATCTCCAATTTCATCCAAGAATAAAGTCCCTCCATTGGCGACTTCGAATACACCTTTCTTATCTTTAATCGCACCCGTAAAGGCACCTTTCACGTGTCCAAAAAGTTCTGAATCAAGAAGATTATCGTTAAAGGCTGAGCAGTTGACGGCCATGAAAACAGCATCTTTTCTGGTTGAGTTATAGTGAATTGCCTTCGCCACCATCTCTTTACCTGTACCGTTTTCACCTTGAATCATGATGGTAGACTCAGAGTTAGCGACCTTTGACAGGAGGTGGTACACCTGTTGCATCTTTTTCGATTTACCAATGAGGTTATGATATCTGTACTTATTTCCAAGCTCAGAATTTAGATCCATAATTCTTGATTCACGCTTAGAAATCTCCTGATGAAATGTGCCTACTTCATCGGCCATGATCCAAACGAGCTCTTTCATTTCTGTGTAGAATCGACCTGAGAATTTTTTTACTTTGGAAATGGCAAATTTTGCATCCTCTTCACTGATCCCACACTCCACCATTTTTTGCTGAACCCCTTCCATTTCTTCAGACGTTGATGTGTCTTTAAAATAAGGATAAGCAATCACCACTCCACAAAACTCTCCATCCACGACAACCTTGTGCGAATACCCAAATGTGCCAGGAAAGAAAGCATTAAATTCATATCCCTCTTCAGATGATGAATTGAAGAATTCGAAAACTTTCTCTATGTCAGTTTCGAGCCAGTCATGGCCATAAGAATGGGTCATTTGAAGTTTTAAGAAAGGTGACTTAAATGAGTAGGAGGGATCTTGAATGAATTGCGCTCGCCCTTGCGTGTCTACATACACGAGGTCGAGTCCGTACCAATTCCCAATGATCTTCTCGAGGCTCTTTGTTGTATGAAGTTCTTTAATCGCTTTCCAATCAATCATGACGTTTCTCCTGTGACAGATGCTCATTCCATGAACATCTATTTTAGTAATCGTCTTACTTATCGACAGTTTGTCGTTTTTCTTGACAGGAGATTTGTCTGAATGCGGATTTTATTTACAATTTTGATTGGGATATCTGCAAAAATTCGTCAAAACTTTGGAAAAACATGGTCTTATTCCACTCCTGGGGACCCATATACTTCCTTAATGTCGTCTTATCCGACGAGAACACATAAGTTTCCGGTACTCTAGTGGTACCATAAATATCTCGGTGAACGTTCTTGTTATCAATTAGCCACTCAATCGAAGAAGCTGGAATGGAAAGAGTCTTAAGATGTTTCTCTATTTTAAATTTTTCATCATTGACCGCGACCAATAAAAATTTAACATCACTGCGGCCCTCAAAACGCTTTATAAAGGTTAAAAGCTCCGGAAGCTCAGCTTCGCATGGGGCACACCAAGTACCCCAAAAATGAACAATAACGAGGCCTATTCTTTCAGAAAAAAGCTCATTCGGATCAAAGGCTTTACCCGCTAAAGTTTCAAAGGCTCCCGATGGGAGTTTATTCAAGATAGAACTTTCTTTTGTCGCAAGCTGACTTTCAAGTGAATTTTTTTGATAAATTGAGTAGCCGACTGCGGATAGAATGATAAGCCCAATAATGATGATTCGATTTAGCATATAAAAAAAAACCTTCCTAGCTGTGAAACTAGGAAGGTCTCAAAGATGATCAAATTGTAGAATTACTCAACAAATGCAATAAAAGCTTCTTTAGCACCGTCTCCAAGACGACCTTCAGAAAGCTTTAAGATGCGAGTATATCCGCCTGGACGCTGCTTAAACTTCGGAGCAACTGTCGTAAACAAAGCAGCAACAGCTTCTTTGTTATTAAGTTTTGTAAAAGCAAGACGTCTGTTAGCAACAGTATCGTTCTTAGCAATTGTGACTAGCTTTTCTACGAAAGGCTTGATCGCTTTTGCTTTTGTTTCAGTAGTTCTAATTTTTCCATGGATAATTAACTCCATAGCTAGACCCTGAACAAGTGCTTTTCTGTGTTGAGGTTTTACACCTAATTTGTATTTGTGATTACCGTGTCTCATAAAATTCCCCTATAAGAACGCTTAGTCAGCGTGCTGAACCTGTTTCATTATGTTGTCGACTTTCATACCAAGACCAAGTCCCATTGATGATAAAATCTCTTTAATTTCATTAAGAGACTTACGTCCAAAGTTCTTAGTTCTGAGCATCTCGCCTTCAGTTTTTGAAACTAGCTCGTAGATATATTTAATATTAGCGTTCTGCAAACAATTTGCTGAACGAACTGATAACTCAAGTTCTGATACTGGTTTTAAAAGAGCTTCGTTTGCAACTCCACCACTTGAAGCTGTCGCACCAACAGGTTTCACCTCAGTCGGAGCATCTTTATCTTCGAAGTTAAGGAACACTGAAAGCTGATCACGAAGAATTTTAGCTGAAATAGCTACAGCATCAACAGGATCGATACCAGCATTTGTCCAAACTTCAAGAGTAAGCTTATCGTAATCGGTTCTCTTACCAACACGGCTATTAGTAACAGTGTAATTCACACGGTGAACAGGTGAGAAAAGTGTATCGATATAAATCCAGCCAACTGGAAGATCAAAAGATTCTTTGTTATCAAGAGCAGTTACATACCCTTTACCACGAGCAACCTTAAGCTCCATGCGAATAGATCCGCCAGAAGATACGTTACAAATTGTGTGCTCTGGGTTTAGAACTTTAACATGAGTATTTTCTTGGATATCTGACGCCTTAACAGCTCCTTCAGAATTTTTTTCAAGAACAAGAGTCACTTCTTCTTTATCGATAATCTTGAATCTGATTTCTTTTAAATTAAGGATAATTTCAGAAACTTCTTCTTTAATGTTATTAATTG
>JACCEB011368824.1_pt1 | contig 15629 bp, 11 predicted proteins | sample 7454761 | NCBI WGS metagenome assembly JACCEB01 (sample SAMN15323454, study PRJNA562643) | freshwater metagenome | isolation source: river surface water | place: USA:Blue River Watershed | collected 2017-08-18 | reverse complement strand
GAACCCGCCTCCTCGCGCAGCATGAACTTCTGGATCTTGCCGGTCGAGGTCTTCGGCAGCTCCTTGAACACGACGATCTTCGGCACCTTGAAGCCGGCCAGCAGCTTCCTGCAGTGCGCGATCACCTCGTCCTTCGTCAGCTCGACATCCTTGCGGGTCTCGATGAACGCGCAGGGCACCTCGCCCCATTTCGGATCCGGCGCAGCGACCACCGCCGCCGCCAGCACTGCAGGATGCTGGTACAGCGCATCCTCGACCTCGATGCTCGAGATGTTCTCGCCGCCGGAGATGATGATGTCCTTGCTGCGGTCCTTGATGCGCAGGTAGCCATCCGGATTCATCACCGCGAGGTCGCCGGTATGGAACCAGCCGCCCTTGAAGGCTTCATCGGTTGCGCGCGGATTCTTCAGGTAACCCTTCATGCAGATGTTCCCGCGGAACATGATCTCGCCCAGGGTCTCGCCATCGGCCGGCACCGGCTGCATGGTTTCCGGATCCATCACCGTCACGCCCTTCTGCAAGTGATAGCGCACGCCCTGCCGCGCATTCAGCTGCGCCTGCGCGCCGAGATCGAGCGCGGCCCAGTCTTCCTGCTTCGCGCAGACGGTGGCCGGGCCATACACCTCGGTCAGGCCGTACACATGCGTGATGTCGAACCCCATCTCCGCCATCTGCGCCAGCATCGCCGACGACGGCGGCGCGGCCGCGACCATGGTCGATACCTTGTGGCCAATGCCCTTGCGCCACTCGGCCGGCGCATTCGCCAGCGCGCTCTGCACGATCGGCGCGCCGCAGTAATGCGTGACCTTCTCTTTCGCGATCAGCTCCAGCACCTGCTGCGGATCGAACCTGCGCAGGCAGACGTTGACGCCGGCGCGCGCGGCCAGCGTCCACGGGAAGCACCAGCCATTGCAATGGAACATCGGCAGCGTCCACAGGTAGACCGCATGCTTGGGCATGTCCCATTCAAGGATGTTGGAGATCGCATTCAGCGTCGCGCCGCGGTGGTGGTAGACCACGCCCTTCGGGTCGCCGGTCGTGCCTGACGTGTAGTTCAGCGCGATCGCATCCCATTCGTCGGCCGGCGGCTGCCAGGCAAATGCGGGATCGCCGCCGGCCAGCAACGCCTCGTAGTCAGTCCAGCCGGGCGGCACCGCCGGCATGCCTGCCTCGACGTCCTGCACGCCGATCAGGATCAGGTCGGGCAGCGCATGGCGCATCCCCTCGACCAGCTGCAGGTATTCGGTATCGGCGATCAGCGCCTTCGCCTCGCCATGGCGCAGCATGTACAGCAAGGTCGCCTGGTCGAGCCGCGTATTCATCGTGTTCAGCACCGCGCCGGCCATCGGCACGCCGAAATGGCACTCGACCATCTCCGGCGTATTCGGCAGCAGCACGGCCACCGTATCGTCCTTGCCGATGCCGAGTTTTGCCAGCGCACTGCCGAGCCGGCGCGTGCGCGCATAAGTCTCGCGCCAGTTGCGGCGCGTCGCGCCGTGGACGATCGCCAGGCGATCGCCATAGACATCGGCGGCGCGGGCAATGAAATCGATCGGTGTCAGCGGCGCATGGTTGACGTCGCGGCGCTCGAGCCCCGTACTGAAATCCGTCATTGAAAACCTCCGTTACTGGCTTCCCGGCCGGGCGGAACGGCGGCGGGGAGGCGGTGTTGCTGGCCAAAATACCAATTTTATTCCCATTGCCACGCGTACCCCGACTCGCGCACCCGGTTGATCGTGATCGTCCTTATCCGGATTTCGCATTTCGAACTGCAAACATATTCGTTCCCCTCCGATCAGGCCAACCCTAAGCTTGCTTCACTTTCATCGAACTGACCGGAGCGACCCCATGCTGAAGAAGAAAATTGCCGCCGCCCTGCTGCTCGCCGCGACGCTGCTGCCTGCACAGGCAGCCGAGGTGTCCCTGCTGAACGTGTCGTATGACCCGACGCGCGAGCTCTATCAGGATTTCAACAAGGCCTTTGCTGCGCACTGGAAGGCCCAATCGGGCGACAGCGTGAAGCTCAGGCAGTCGCACGGCGGCTCCGGCAAGCAGGCACGCGCCGTGATCGACGGGCTGGCCGCCGATGTCGTCACGCTCGCGCTCGCCTATGACATCGACGAGATCGCGCAGCGCGGACTGATCGCGAAAGACTGGCAAAAGCGCCTGCCGAACAACAGCGCGCCCTATACATCGACCATTGTCTTCCTGGTCCGCAAGGGCAATCCGAAAGGCATCAGGGACTGGAACGACCTGGCGAAGCCGGGCGTGGCCGTGATCACGCCGAACCCGAAGACCTCCGGCGGCGCACGCTGGAATCACCTGGCCGCGTGGGGCTATGCGCTGCGCCAGCCGGGCGGCAATGAAAAGACCGCACAGGAATTCCTCGGCAAGCTGTACAAGAACGTGCCGGTGCTCGATTCCGGTGCGCGCGGCGCGACCACCACCTTCGTCGAACGCGGCATCGGCGACGTGCTGATCACCTGGGAAAACGAAGCGCTGCTGGCGATCAGGGAACTGGGTCCGGGCAAGGTCGAAATCATCACGCCGTCGCTGAGCGTACTGGCTGAGCCGCCGGTTGCCGTGGTCGACAAGGTGGTTGACCGGCGCGGCACGCGCAAGGCGGCGGAAGCCTACCTCACCTTCCTGTACTCGGAACAGGGACAGGAGATCGCCGCGCAGAACTACTACCGTCCGACCAATGACAAGGTCGCGAAGAAACACGAAGCTCAGTTTCCGAAGCTCAGGCTGCTGACCATCGATGAAGTCGCCGGCGGCTGGGCGAAGGCGCAGAAGGCGCACTTCGCTGACGGCGGCATCTTCGACCAGATCTACCAGGCCAGGTAAACCTCTCCTCTACCGGCCGTCCCTACCGCACGCCGGCCCGCCGGCCGGCGTGCGCAAAACCACTCCAACAAAAGGAAACGTCATGAACCCGGAGCTGAAAACTCTGGGCAGGCCCTTCGCACGCCTGCTCGTTGCCACGACCGTCGCCGCCGCCTTGCCGGCCCATGCGAACGATGCCGCCGAAATCGAAAAACTGAAAGCGCAGATCGAGGAACTCGACCAGAAATTGCGCGTGCTCGGACGCAAGCAGGAAATCGCCTCCGAAGAGGCTGCCGCAAAACAGAAGTCGACGCCGGTGCTGACAGCCAGCGACAAAGGCTTCGGCCTGAAGTCGGCCGATGGCCAGTTTGAATACAAGCTGCGCGGACTGGTGCAGCTCGACTACCGCGACTTCGGCGGCAGCGCATTCCCGAATGCGACTGACGGCTTCACTGCGCGCCGCATCCGCCCGACCTTCGAAGGCACGCTGTTCGGCAAGTACGGCTTCCGCTTCACGCCGGAGTTCGGCGAGAACAAGTCAGCTGTCATCGACGCCTACCTCGATGTGAAGCTTGATCCGGCATTCCAGGTCCGGCTCGGCAAGTTCAAGCCCTTCGTCGGCCTCGAACGGCTGCAGGGCGGCGCCGACATCAGGTTCATCGAGCGCGGCTACGTCAGCAACAACCTGCTGCCGAATCGCGACCTCGGCGTGTCAGTCTATGGCGACGTGCTCGGCAAGAAGCTGAACTACGCGGTCGGCCTGTTCAACGGCGTCACCGACGGCGGCGAGAACACGACGTCGCAGGACGTGAACTCGGACAAGGAGTTCACTGCGCGGCTGTTCGCCACACCGTTCGCCGGCAGCGACAGCGTGCTGCAAGGACTGGGCTTCGGCATCGCCGCCACTGCCGGCGAGTCGAACCTCGCATCGCCGGCCAGCGGCGCGGCCGTCGGCGTGCCCGGCTACAAGACGCCGGGGCAGGCAAACAACTTCTTCAGCTATGCCAGCCGGGTCGCGTCGAACGGCAAGCGCGAGCGCTGGGCACCGCAGGCGTATTTCTATCGCGGCCCGTTCGGGCTGATCGCCGAATACGCGCAGGTGTCGCAAGGGCTGGTGAATGCGGCGGCCGAGCGCACCACCGCGAAGAACAGCGCGTGGCAGCTGGCCGCCTCGTGGCTGCTGACCGGCGAAGATGCGTCCTTCCGCGGCGTCAGGCCCTACAACCCGTTCCGGCAGGGCGAGGACGGCGGCTGGGGCGCGTTCGAACTGGTCGCGCGTTATCAGGAAAACCGGATTGACGAAGGACTGCCGGCCAGCTTCCGCGGCACCAGCTATGCGTTGCAGGCCAGATCGGCGGCGATCGGCGTCAACTGGTACCTGAACGACAGTTCGAGACTGGCGCTGAACTACGAGCGCACCCGGCTCTCCGGCGGCACGCTGGATGGCAAAACCGAAGACTTCCTGGTGGCCCGCTATCAGCTGGCGTTCTGACCGGAATGCCCGCCAAGGCGGCTGCCGGCAACCACCGGCAGCCGCCCGCTTATTTGGAAACCGTCTATCAACATGCCGAAAAATTCGTTCTCTTCATAACGAATAAGAACAACAATCCGCCATCGTTAGCTGAAAAAGTAATAAAAACCATGAGCGCTGCCGTCCTTTCCCCACCTGCCTCGCGCCGTATCGGTCGCGTGCTGCCGGGCTTTAACCTGTCACTGGGATTCACGCTGGTGTACCTGTCGCTGGTGGTGCTGATCCCGCTGTCGGCACTGGTCATCAAGACGCTGTCGATGGACTGGAACGTGTTCTGGTCCACCGTCAGTTCTCCGCGCGTGGTCGCGTCGTACCGACTCAGCTTCGGCGCCGCGCTGGCCGCGGCTGCAGTGAATGCTGTGTTCGGCACGTTGCTGGCCTGGGTGCTGGTGCGCTACAGCTTTCCGTTCAAGCGGCTGCTGGATGCCTTCATCGACCTGCCGTTTGCACTGCCGACGGCCGTCGCCGGCATCGCGCTGACCGCGCTGTATTCGGGCAAGGGCTGGATCGGGCAGTTCGTCGAGCCGTACGGCCTGAAGATCGCTTTCACGCCGCTGGGGGTGGCGGTCGCGCTGGTGTTCATCGGCCTGCCCTTCGTCGTACGCACCGTGCAGCCGGTGCTGGAAGAAGCCGAGCGCGAGCTGGAGGAAGCCGCTGCAAGTCTGGGCGCCAGCCGCCTGCAGACCGTCCTTTACGTGATCCTGCCGACCATCCTGCCGGCCATGCTGACCGGCTTTGCGCTGGCGTTCGCCCGCGCGCTGGGCGAATACGGCTCGGTGATCTTCATCGCCGGCAACATGCCGATGGTGTCGGAAATCACACCGCTGCTGATCATCACCAAGCTCGAGCAATATGACTACGCCGGCGCGACCGCGATCGCCGTCGTAATGCTGTCCGCATCGTTCCTGATGCTGCTCGCCATTAACCTGCTGCAGGCGTGGATGCGCAAACGCGGCGGGAAAGGAGCCAGATAATGAGTGCCATCACGACCAACGCAGCGCACGCGCCGGCGTCGCACATCGAGCCGCCGTATGTTCCTGCGGCGACGTCCGAACCGGCGTGGGTGCGACTGCTGCTGATCGCTGTCGCGCTCGGGTTTGCGTTCCTGTTCCTGCTGGTGCCGCTGGCGGTGGTGTTCACCGAGGCGCTGAAGAAGGGCTGGGAAGCCTACCTGATCGCGATCACCGAAGAAGACGCGTGGCATGCGATCAGGCTGACGCTGACGGTGGCCGCGATCGCGGTGCCGGCCAACCTGATCTTCGGCGTGGCCGCGTCGTGGGCGATCGCGAAATTCGAATTTCGTGGCAAGAGCCTGCTGCTGACGCTGATCGACCTGCCCTTCTCGGTGTCGCCAGTGATCTCCGGCCTGATCTATGTGCTGCTGTTCGGTGCGCACGGCTGGTTCGGCGCATGGCTGATGGAACATGACATCCAGATCCTGTTCGCGGTGCCCGGCATCGTGCTGGCGACGGTGTTTGTCACCTTCCCCTTCGTCGCGCGCGAGCTGATACCGCTGATGCAGTCGCAGGGCAATGAGGAGGAAGAAGCCGCGCTGGTGCTCGGCGCCTCCGGCTGGCGCACCTTCTGGCATGTGACGCTGCCGAACATCCGCTGGGGCCTGCTGTACGGCGTCATCCTGTGCAATGCGCGCGCGATGGGCGAGTTCGGCGCGGTGTCGGTCGTGTCCGGCCATATTCGCGGCGAGACCAACACGATGCCGCTGCAGGTCGAGATCCTCTATAACGAATACAACTTCGCAGCCGCCTTTGCGGTGGCCTCGCTGCTGGCGCTGCTCGCGCTGGTGACGCTGGCGCTGAAGTCCTTGATCGAATGGCGTGTCCACCGGCACGCCATCCACGCAACCGGAGACGAATGATGAGCATCGAAGTCAGGAACATCGGCAAGCGCTTCGGCGACTTCGTCGCACTGGACAATGTGTCGCTGGATTTCCCGACCGGCGAACTGACCGCGCTGCTGGGGCCTTCGGGCTGCGGCAAGACCACGCTGCTGCGCGTGATCGCCGGCCTCGAACAGCCGGACCAGGGACAGGTGATCCTCGACGGCGAGGACGCGTCGCAGCGCCATGTGCGCGAGCGGCAGGTCGGCTTCGTGTTCCAGCACTATGCGCTGTTCCGCCACATGAGCGTGTACGACAACATCGCGTTCGGCCTGCGCGTGAAGCCGCGCGCACAACGTCCGGACGAGAAGCAGATCCGCGACAAGGTGATGCAGCTGCTGTCGCTGGTGCAGCTCGAGTGGCTGGCCGACCGCTATCCCGCGCAGCTGTCCGGCGGCCAGCGGCAGCGGATCGCGCTGGCGCGCGCGCTGGCGGTCGAACCGCGCGTGCTGCTGCTTGACGAGCCCTTCGGCGCGCTCGACGCGAAGGTGCGCAAGGAGCTGCGCCGCTGGCTGCGCCGGCTGCATGACGAGCTGCATGTGACCAGCATCTTCGTCACGCACGACCAGGAAGAGGCGCTCGAAGTCGCCGACCGCGTGGTGCTGATGAACCGCGGCAAGGTCGAGCAGGCCGGCGCCCCGGACGATGTGTACAACCACCCGGCCACGCCCTTCGTCTACGGCTTCCTCGGCAACGTCAACCTGTTCCATGGCCGCGTGCACGAAGGCGTGCTGGCTGCCGGCGGCGCGACGCTGTCCGCGCCGGACCACAGCCATGCGCGCGACGCTGCCGGCGTCGGCTATGTGCGGCCGCACGAGCTCGACGTCGAGCCGTTCACTGCCGACGGCGAAGGCATCGTCGCACTGCTGCGGCGCGCGCATGCGATCGGCCCGCTCGCGCAGCTTGAGCTCGAGCGCAGCGACGACGGCAGCCTGATCGAGGCGGTGCTGCCGGCCGAGCGCTATGCGCAGCTGCAGCTGCATGCGGGCGCGACGGTGCTGGTGAAACCGAAGCGCGTGCGCGTGTTCCTCGACGGCGCCGCCTGATACCGGAGGGACAATGAACTTCCAGCAACTGAAATCGGTGCGCGAGGCCGCGCGCCGCGGCTACAACCTGACCGAGGTCGCGCATGCGCTGTTCACGTCGCAGCCCGGCGTGAGCCGGCAGATCCGCGAGCTCGAGGAAGAACTGGGCATCGACATCTTCGAGCGCAACGGCAAGCGGCTGACCGGGCTGACCGAACCGGGCAAGGAAGTGCTGCAGATCGTCGAGCGGCTGCTGCTCGAGGCGGAAAACCTGCAGCGCGCCGGCGAGACCTATTCGGGCAAGACCACCGGCACGCTGTCGGTGGCCGCGACCCACACGCAGACGCGCTACGTGCTGCCGAAGGCCGTCCAGCATTTCCGCGCCGCGTATCCCGACGTGCGGATCGCGCTGCAGCAGAGCGCGCCCGAGCACATCGCCGAATGGGTGCTGTCGGGCAAGGCCGACATCGGCATCGCCACCGAGGGCCTGTCGCGCTTCGACGGACTGGTGTCCTTCCCCTGCTATGAATGGCATCACGTCATCGTGGTGCCGGACGGCCATCCGCTGCTGGCGTCGACCAACATGACGCTGGACGCCCTCGCCGACCATCCGCTGATTACCTATGACCAGGGCTTCACCGGCCGCAGCCACATCGACGAGGCCTTCGACGCGCGCCAGCTGGCACCCGACGTGGTGCTGACCGCGATGGACTCGGACGTGATCCAGCAGTATGTGGCGATGGGACTGGGCGTGGGCATTGTCGCGTCGATGGCGGCCGAACAGCTTGCGCCGGGCCTGCACGCGATCCGCGCGAATCACCTGTTCGCGCCGAACGTCACGCGCGTCGCGGTACGGCGCGGCGCCTTCCTGCGCGAATACGCAGTCGACTTCATCCGCCAGCTGGCGCCGAAGCTGTCGCTGCAGGAGCTGGCGGAAACGGTCAGCTGGCGCCGCTGAGCAGCCTGCCTGACGACAATCTCGGCCCGCAAGTTTGCCGGAGTGGTTTGCATAGGGGATATAATCCGCACCTCGTGGTTGATAATAGAACCGTCGAGCCGTCTTACGTCCTGCAGTGTCAGAGGAGACGGCCACGCTGTGAGGGGGTGCCGGCCGGCGCCTGTGTGTGAATTGCTATTCGAGTTGCCTGACTGCCAAAGCGGCAGGCAGGAGTCGCCCGCTGATGACCTTCGCCAATATCCCGAGAAACATTTTCCCGACCGCCCTCGAACCCGCGCTTGACGGCGAGACGGCCTGTGCCCTGTGGTTCACCGGCCTGTCCGGCGCGGGCAAATCCACCATCGCACAGGCGGTGCTGCGGCGCCTGCGCACGCTCGGGCGCACCGGCTACATTCTCGACGGCGACAACCTGCGCGCCGGCCTGAACAGCGACCTCGGCTTTGCCGAGGAAGACCGCGTGGAAAACCAGCGCCGTGTGGCCGAAGTGGCAAGGCTGTTCGTGGACGCCGGCATGGTGGCAATCGTCGCGACGATTTCGCCACGCGAGGAAATGCGTGAAAAGGCGCGCCAGACGATCGGCCCGGCACGCTTCATTGAAATTTTCATCGATACGCCGAAGCAGGTGTGCGAGGAACGCGACCCGAAACAGCTGTACAAGAATGCACGGCAGGGACTGGTGCGCAACTTCACCGGCATCGACTCGCAGTACGAGCCGCCGTCGCAGCCGGACCTGCAGCTGGACACGACCGCGCTGTCGATCGATGCCTGCGCGGACCGGATCGTCGCGCTGCTGGCCGAGCGCGGCATCGTCACGGCCAGCTGACCGGCGACGCGGCGACCGCGCCGCCGTCGCCGCCCTGACGCGTCAGCGACCCAGCTGTTTCAGCAGGTCGGGCTGGACGATCTCGATCCAGTAGCCGTCCGGATCCTTGATGAACGCGACATCGCGCATCTTGCCCTGCTCCGGGCGCTTCACGTAAGTCACGCCGTTCTCGTCGAACCACTTCACTGCCGCTGCCAGGTCCGGCACCGAGAAGCAGATGTGGCCGAAGCCCTGCGGCTGCGCATTGCCGTCGTGGTACTTGAATTCCGGATCGCTCTCCGTGCCCCAGTTGTGGGTCAGCTCGAGGATGCCGTGCTGGCTGAACGTCCATGCGGTGCGCTCGCCGATCTCTTCCGGCACCTGCGACGGATCCTCGATCTTCGCGAGGAAATACAGCGAGAACTTCATCTCAGGGAAATCCAGCTTGCGCAGCACGCGCATGCCCATGATGCGCGAATAGAAATCGAGCGAGACGGCCGGATCTTTCACGCGCAGCATCGAATGGTTGAGCACGAAGCCGTTCGCGGCCTTCGGCAGTTCGGCGGCAACGCCGGGATAGGATTCGGTGGTGAATGCCATGTTGGGTACTCCTTTGGATAGGTATGCGCCGCGACCGCTGCGGGCCGCCGGCGTGGGGCGCGGCGATGGTATCACGCGGCGCAAAAACGGATGATCGCGCCGCGCCGTATGAAATTTCGCATTCTTCCCCCGCGAAATTGATATATTTGCAATCAATATCCAATTCCGGCATTCGGCAGGAAAGCCCGCTGTCGCCGGGATGCCGACCATGCCCTCCAAGCTACCGGGAGCACGCATCATCGACTCTGCCAAACTCTCCCGCATCGCCGCGGCTCCTGCTGCCGCGCCGCTGGCGCGGCCACGCCCCTGGTCCGAGGTCAGCGACAGCACCGGCCTGATCGGCGCCAGCACGCTGTGCGTCATGCTGGTCTGGGCGCGCGCGACCGGCCTGCCGACGGCGGCCGCGATGCTGCTCTTCCTTGCGATGCCGGCCCTGGCGATGTCCGTGTGGACGCTGCTGGTTGAGAAGGCACACCTGCGCGAATCGACCGGGCTGGATTACTCGGTGCGGCTGCCGTGGGCAGAAGTGATGGACATCACGCGCACCAAGATGCTCGGGCTGGGCGCAACCTTCCTGCTGTTCGCGGTCGGCTATTTCGCGCTGCGCAATTATTCGGCGCCTTCGTATTCGCTGTACGTGCGGGCGGCAGCGTGGATCGCGCCCGTGCTGTGGGTCGTGTCGCCGCTGTACATCATCCCGACCACGCGGCACATGCGCGAGCCGCGCGACGGCCTCTGGCATTTCGGCAAATTCGTGTCGCTGAACCGTCAGGCGGCCGACCGGGAGAAAGTGAAGGATCACCTGCTGGCGTGGGCCGTAAAGGCGTTCTTCCTCGCCTTCATGATCTCCATCCTGCCGGCGAACGTGGCCGGCATCCTGCAGGCGGACCTGTTCATGGCGCTGGTCGATCCGATGGCGGCCCTGCAGCTGCTGATCCGGCTGTCCTTCCTGTTCGACGTCTGCTTCGGGACGATTGGCTACCTGATGACTTTCCGCGTGCTCGACTCGCACATCCGGACGGCCAACCCCTACCTGTCCGGCTGGCTCGCGGCGCTGTCCTGCTATCCGCCGTTCCTGCTGATGAGCTCAGGCGGCCCGATGGACTACCGGACCGGCACGCAGGAGTGGACCGTCTGGCTTGCCGCGCAACCGACGCTGATGGTGACCTGGGGTTGCGCGATCCTTGCGCTCGCCGTGTTCTATGCGTGGGCCACCGTCGTCTTCGGCATTCGCTTCTCCAACCTCACGCATCGCGGCATCATCACCGCCGGCCCTTATCGCTGGTTCCGGCACCCGGCCTACACCGCGAAGAACCTGATGTGGTGGCTGGTGCACATGCCCTTCCTCGCCGCAGGCGGCGCCGGCGATGCGGTGCGCAACTGCCTGCTGCTGGTGATGGTGAATGCAGTCTATTACGCGCGCGCCAAAACCGAGGAGCGCCACCTGATGGCCGACCCGCGCTATCGCGAGTATTCGACGTGGATAGGCGAGCACGGCGTGCCGGCCCGCATTGCGCGCTGCCTCGGGCTGCGCAAGTCACGGCAGCCGTCCTGACGCGGCCGCTGCGACAGGATCAGCGAAACAGCCGGTAAACCTCGCGGCCGAGCGCATCATTGGCCGGCTTCCAGTCGATGCGCCGGCTGTTGCCGAGCACGACCACCACCTCGCCGTTCTCGAACAGCGCCGCGAACGCGGTCACGCCGGGCATGCTGCCATCGCGCCAGAACAGGGTGCGCGCATCGCCTTCGCGATAGCGGTAAAAGCCGGCGACATGGCAGCCGCGCCAGCGATCGATCGCGCAGCCGGCGGGCGCGGCCAGCGCGGCGGCAAGGACCGGCGCCGGCAGCAGCGGCGAAGCCGGCCCGAAAGCCTGCCGCATCCAGCCGGCGAAGTCGGCCGCGGTGCCGCCCCATCCGCCTGAGGCGAGATGGACACGGTAATCCATGTGCAGCAGCGCGCGCGAATCTTCCGGGGTTTCATAGAAATGCCCCGGCTCGTCGTCGGCATAACGCCCGCCGGCAGCTGGCCGGATCGCGTTCGGCCGTGCGGGCCCGAACAACTCGCGATGGATCAGCTCTGGCAACGGATGGCCATCGATGCGGGCGAGCACCTGCCCCAGCAGGCAATAACCGACGTTGGAATAGGCAAAGCGGCTGCCCGGACGATAGTCCAGGCGAACGGTGGTCAGGCGCTCCAGCCGGTCCGGGCACCAGGGATCGGGCCCGAACATCGGGTCGCCACCCAGCTCGCGGTCAAAACCGGCCGTGTGGTTCATCAATTGCGCAACCGTGATCTCGTGCCAGCGCGGGTCGGCGAATTCGCCGTCGATGCCCAGCAGATTGGTCACCCGGTCTTGCGGATGCAGTCGTCCGGCCGCCTCCATCCGCAGCGCCAGCGCGAGCGTCAGCAGCTTGGACAGGCTCGCATAGCGCATCCGGTGGTCGATGCGCATTTGCTCGGGAAACGGCGCAAAACGGGACCAGCCGCTGGCACAGCCGAGCATGTGGCCCTGCGCGTCGACATGGGCGATCTGCACGCCGGGCAGGCCATGCCGCTGCGCCCAGCGCGCGAGTTCGTCGATGCGCGGATCCGACGGACCATCGCAGCGGGTCATGGCGGGCAGCAGCGACTGCACCGGCGGAATGCGCTCGCCCGCGCTGAACAACAGCACCCAGCCCGCGGCCAGCAGCAGCGACAGGGACAGCAATTTCGATTTGCCGACGAAAGCCTTGATCGCACGAGCCAGTCGATACCGCATCGGACACTACCTTGCAGGAGAGTTTGATTTGTTGCTTGCGAACGGTCGACCGGGGGTTTTCCCCGGCTGTACGGCAGGGCCTTGCTGCATGTCGCAGGCCATCGCCGTGTGGCCGGACGCCCATCCGCTTGTCGCTCGAGTCCCTGCCGCGCGATGCTGACCGGCAGCAGGATTTCCTCGCGGCGGTGGCCGCCTGCTCCTCTGCGCGACAAGCGCCGGGTTGACACGGATTGCCTGTCACAACGACCGTCGGCGACCATGAACCCGATGATGCCACGCCTGCATGGCTGCCAGCGGCAATCATGGCCCTCGACGCATGTCGAGGCTGGCAAGCGCACGGCATTTGTCGGCGTCGATGTCGGTTAAAACTGAACGTCCAAAGCAAAAAGGGCAGTCCGCATGGACTGCCCTTCTCACTTTTTTTGGTGCCGCTGACCGGAATCGAACTGGTGACCTTCGCATTACGAATGCGCTGCTCTACCGACTGAGCTACAGCGGCGACTACCGAAAACCTTGCCTGTACTGCTCGCCATCAGACTGCTGGCGTCGTGCGCGACCCTGATTCAGGATCGGCGAAGCTCGCTATTGTAGCAACTTCATACCCGGGCGGCAAATTTCCTGAAGCCGGTTCCGTCCGGGCCAGGCCGGCCGCGGCAGGCGAGCCGGCCCGTGGCCTGCTTACTGCTCGCTGTGGTAGCCGGTGACCCGCTCGACCTCGTTCTTCGAGCCGAGGAACACCGCGACCCGCTGGTGCAGCGTATGCGGCTGGATGTCGAGGATGCGCGTCTTGCCGTCCGTGGCCACGCCGCCGGCCTGTTCGACCAGCATCGACATCGGGTTGGCTTCGTACATCAGGCGCAGCTTGCCCGGCTTGTCCGGGTCGCGCGCGTCGGCCGGGTACATGAAGATGCCGCCGCGATTCAGGATGCGATGCACATCCGCCACCATCGACGCGATCCAGCGCATGTTGAAGTTCTTGCCGCGCGGCCCCGTCTTGCCGGCCTCGAGCTCGCTGACGTAGCGCTTCACCGGCGGGAACCAGTGGCGCGAGTTGGACGCATTGATCGCGTACTCGGCCGTGTCCTCCGGAATGCGGATGCCGCGCTGGGTCATCACCCACGAACCCATCTCGCGGTCCAGCGTGAAGCAGTTCACGCCGTTGCCGGTGGTGAGCACCAGCACCGTCTGCGGACCATAGACGGCATAGCCGGCAGCCACCTGCTTCGTGCCCGGCTGCAGGAAGTCCTGCTCGGTCGGCTCCTTCATGCCTTCCGGCGCCTTCAGCACCGAGAAGATGGTGCCGATGGTGACGTTGACGTCGATGTTGGATGAGCCGTCGAGCGGATCGAACAGCAGCATGTACTCGCCCTTCGGATAGCGGTTCGGGATCGGATGGATGGTCTCCATCTCTTCCGACGCCATCGCGGCGAGGTGACCGCCCCATTCGTTCGCCTGCAGCAGAATCTCGTTGGAGATGATGTCGAGCTTCTTCTGGATCTCGCCCTGCACGTTCTCACTGCCGGCTGCGCCGAGCACGTCGCCGAGCGCGCCCTTGCCGACCGAATGACTGATGGTCTTGCACGCGCGCGCGACCACTTCGATCAGCAGCCGCAGCTCGGCCGGAATGGTGTTGTTCAGCCGCTGCTCCTCGATCAGGTGCTGCGTCAGGCTGATGCGTTTCATGGATTCCCCTGTAGTGAAATGATGAATCTGGTAGGTCCGGGCGTTGTGCGCGTTCGGGTTCAGTCGGCCAGCGCCTTGCCGATCACCTCGGCAACGTCATTCGACAGCTTCTTCGCCGCCGCGACACGCTCCAGCGCCGCCTTCATGCTCGCCTGCAGCGTCGGCACATACTTGCGCCAGCGGTCAAGCGCGCGCGCGAGCCGCGCGGCCACCTGCGGGTTGATCGCATTCAGCGCAATCACCTGCTCGGCCCAGAAGGCGTGCCCGCTGCCGTCGGCCGCATGGAATTGCGCCGGGTTGTTGTTGCAGAACGCGAACAGCAGGCTGCGTGCGCGGTTCGGGTTCTTCAGCGTGAAGGCCGGGTGCTTCATCAGTTCGCGCACTTGCGCCACCGTGGTCGATGGCGCGGTCGCCTGCAGCGTGAACCACTTGTCGATCACCAGCGCCTCGTCGTCGAAGTCCGCGTAGAACTGCTGCAGCGCGTCGGCCGTGCCGGGTGCGCCATTGTTGACCATCGCCGCCAGCGCGGCGATGCGGTCGGTCATGTTGGTCGCGCCATCGAGCTGCTCACGCATCAGCGCTTGCACGGCGTCATCACCGAGCTCGGCCAGGTAAGCCAGTGCGTTGTTGCGCAATGCGCGGCGACCGGCCGGCTCCGGATCGGGACGGTAGGCGCCGCCGACATGGTTCGCGTGATACAGCTCCAGCAGGTCGGCATGCAGCGCATGCGCAAGATAACGGCGCAGCGCGCGGCGCGCGCGGTGGATCGCCTGCGGGTCGATCGCGGCCGACTGTTCGGCCAGCATGCCTTCAGACGGCAGCGTCAGCGCGAGGTCGCGGAAGGCCGGGTCGAGCGAGGCATCGCGCAGCAGTTTCCTGAGCGCGTCGGCAATCAGCTTGTCCTCGTCGGTCGTCGCATACGACAGGTCGGCTGCCACGCCGGACGCGGCCAGCGCCAGCAGCCGGCGCGTGGCCAGCCGCTGCCCCGCCTCCCAGCGGTTGAACGGATCGCTGTCATGCGCGAGCAGGAAGGCCAGCTCGCCGTCGGTGTAGTCATAGTCGAGCACGACCGGCGCGGAGAAATCGCGCAGCAGCGACGGCACCGGACGCTGTTCGATGCCGGTAAAGGTGAAGCTCTGGGTCGCCTGCGTCAGCTCAAGCACCCGCGTGGTCGGCACCGTGTGCACCTCGACTTCATCGGGCGCCTCGGCGTCGGCCAGTTGCAGCGGCAGGTCGTTGCCGTGCGCATCGAGCAGGCCGACCGCGACCGGGATGTGCATGGCCAGCTTGTCGGACTGGCCGGGCGTGGCCGGGCAGGACTGCGACAGCTCGAGCGTGAAGGTGCCGGCCGCCTCGTCGTAATGCGAGCGCACCGTCACGCGCGGCGTGCCGGCCTGGCTGTACCAGCGCTCGAACTGCGACAGGTCGCGCCCGCTCGCATCGGCCATCGCGGCGCGGAAGTCGTCACAGGTGACGGCCTGCCCGTCATGGCGCGCAAAATACAGGTCCATGCCCTTGCGGAAACCGTCGCGTCCGAGCAGGGTCTGG
>JACCEB010435421.1_pt1 | contig 15640 bp, 18 predicted proteins | sample 7454761 | NCBI WGS metagenome assembly JACCEB01 (sample SAMN15323454, study PRJNA562643) | freshwater metagenome | isolation source: river surface water | place: USA:Blue River Watershed | collected 2017-08-18 | reverse complement strand
GATGGGCGCACAGCAAAGTATCCTGATTTGATTGACTGGAAACCAAAAGAAACTCTGCACAATCATTAGTCGAATGCAAAGAGATGTCTGAAAAGTTATTCACGATGTACAGCACCGTCTGGTGTGGCTACTGTCAGCGACTTAAAAAACAACTAGCTGAGCATGAAGTGAAATATGTCGAAATAGACATTGAACAAAATCCCGATGCTGCCCAAATCGTCGAACAAGTCAACGAGGGAAATAGAACAGTGCCTACTTTGGTTTTCGCTGACGGTAAAGCCATGACTAATCCATCTTTGCAAACAGTGCTTTCCAAACTCGATGAACTAGAAAGCCATCATTAAATGATTAGGCGGGTGGCAGTTGCTGCGGTAACTTTGCTAGTTGCCTTGGGTCCAGCCGCACCCGTTCAAGCTGAACAAGCACAGTTTGTTGTGATGTCTCGAAATATTTACTTGGGAGCTGATGTAGGAATTGCGATGGACTTGCTTCCAGACTTTCCAGCAGCCACTCAATTTATGTGGGATCAAATGCGCCAAACTGATTTTGAAAGTCGAAGCAGCGGGTTTGTAGATGAAATTGCTCTTGAGCAGCCCGATGTAATTGGAATTCAAGAGGGCACCCGTTGGTATTGCCAATCAGGTCCGTTAGCAGATGAAGTTGTAGTTTTTGATTTCGTTCAAATTCTGCTTAATCAATTAAGTGGTGCTGGGTTGAACTATGAAATAGCCAGCCATGATGGACAGATTGCGCAAAATGTTGGCTTCAAGATAGCTCCGATTCCCTTACTAACCAAAGCAACAGATCCGGAAATCTTCCCATCACGATTTGGCAGTGAGAGTGCATACTGCGGCTTTGAAATCGCTGACGTTTTATTAATAAAGAGTTCACTTGCCGAGAGCGTGCTTGCAGTAGGTACAACTGAATACCAGGAAAAATACACAATCATTCCAACGGTAATGTCTGTCTATCGAGGATTTAGCTGGGCGGATGTTTCGATTTCTGGAAAACCAGTTCGATTTGTAACCACACATCTTGAGTCACTTTATTCTGAAGACGGGACTCCCACCGCCAAAATTCAAGCCGATCAACTTATTTCAGACTTGGCTGCGACAAAAATTCCAATTGTTTTAATGGGAGATTTCAATAGCGATCCGCGCGATCCACGTCCAGACATCGGGCCAAACCCAGGTCAACAGCCAAGTGAAAATAGTGCATGCACTAAACAAGTTTCACATCCAAATCTAGAAACTGCCGATTCCACGTGCAATGCATTTTGGACAATTATGCAAAGTGGTTTTCAATCAGTTGGCCCAGATGAGGCAGATCCACGCCATTACACCTGGGGTATGAACGCACTATTGACTGGACCAGATCCATCACGGTTACCCGCCGCGATTGAAATGGGTAACCCAACTGGTTTTACAGATCGACTTGACTACATTTTCGTAAAAGGCCCGATTAATGTTTTGCAAGCAAAACTTGTGGGGCAAAGCGCAGATCAAAAATGGGTATCAGATCACGCTGGAATTGTTGCTCGTTTTGAAATTTCACAACCCATCGAATATCAAGAAGTTCGATTAGCAGAGCACACCCGTTTTCCATTGGGGTTTTGGCAGCTTGTGGGCTTTGGTCTAGTGGCTCTGGCTGGATTCGGTATCGCTCGAAAAAGGCGAAAAAAGCGAAAATTGAACTAGTTTAAATTTCAACTATCTATGGTATGATGTTGTTATGAATTCAGAATTCGATTATCAGTTTGGTTTAGATACTTTTGGCGACATGGGTAGCGACGATAATGGCGCACCATTAACTGCTGGCCAAACTATTCGAAATTTAGTTGCGCAGGCCGTCTTAGCCGATGAACTTGGAATTTACGGCATAAACATTGGCGAGCACCACAGGGATGACTTTGCAGTTTCTGCACCAGACACTGTACTTGCTGGAATCGCAACCGTAACAAAAAATATAAAACTTGGTTCAGGTGTAACTGTACTTTCTAGTGAGGACCCAGTTCGGGTTTACCAACGATTTGCCACAGTTGATGCACTATCAAATGGTCGGGCCGAAATTACTGCAGGACGAGGATCCTTCACTGAGTCGTTCCCGCTATTTGGCTATAACTTGAATGACTATCACACACTCTTTGAAGAAAAATTAGAACTACTTGTTGAGCTACTTAAAGAAGGTCCAGTTACTTGGTCAGGCCAGACTCGAGCTGGTTTACACAATCAAGAGGTTTATCCAAAAACTGAGCGGGGAAGTATTCCGCTTCGAGTAGGAGTGGGTGGATCACCTGAGTCGGTGGTCCGTGCTGCTCGGCTCGGTGCTCAGTTAGCGTTGGCGATTATTGGTGGTGACCCAGCGCGTTTTGCGCCATTTGCAGATTTGTTTCGTCAGGCAAATTCTGAATTTGGTCATGAACAAAAACCAATTTCGATTCATTCACCTGGGCACATCGCCAGTACAGATGAAGAGGCAATTGAACAGTTATGGCCGCACTATCAAACTATGTTTGGCCGCATTGGACGTGAACGTGGGTGGAGTCCAGTTTCCAAGCAACATTATTTAGCTGAAGTTCAATCAGGATCGCTGTATGTCGGATCCCCTGAGACTGTGGCGCGCAAAATCGCTCGGGCATTAAGTGTCGTTGGTGCCCAGCGCTTCGATTTCAAATACGTGAATGGTCCATTACCGCAAGGTCAGATTATGAAGTCGCTAGAACTTTATGGCACCCAAGTTATTCCTCGGGTGAAAGAACTATTGGCAGAAATTAAGCCGGCAAATTCTTTTCAATTAGTTCGATAATTGCTGGATCGTCTGGCTTTGTAGTTGGACGGAACCGGTGCACCTGTCCATCAGGTAACACTAAAAACTTTTCAAAATTCCACAATATGCGACCTGATTTACCGCTTGCATCCTTAGATTTGGTTAGCTCGCGATAAAGCGGGTGCTGATTACGACCGTTAACTTTAACTTTTTCAGTGATTGGGAAGGTAACCCCCCAAGTTGTGGAGCAGTAGTTTGAGATGGCTTCGCTGCTATTTAATTCTTGTAAAAATTGATTAGAAGGAAAGCCAAGTACGGTAAATCCACGCGGACCATATTTCTTCTGCATTGCTTCAAGTGCTTCATACTGTGGAGATAAGCCACATCGAGAAGCAACATTCACAACAAGTACAACTTTGTTCGAGTAATCGGCAAAAGTAGATTTCTTACCATCGAGCATGGTTAACTCAATTTCATTTAACTGCATGTTTTAATTAAACCTGAATAAATAGATACCTGCAGTGCGAGCCAAGGAAACCGTTGCCACAAATTGATAGATCTGCAGTAAAAGTTGCGCAATTAACAAAATTAGACTGGCAACGATTTGCTGCATTACGAATTGCCAGTCTGGAAACTGACCCAGAGGCTTTTGGTGGAAATTACGATCAACTCGTTCAATTCTCAAAAGCAGACTGGGAAGAAAAATTTAATAAATTGATTCCACTGACCTGCGTAGTTTCTGGGCAAGATGTTGCATTAATGACTGTTGAAAATCTTGATGGAGATTTTGGTGCCACATGTTGGATTGGCGGTTGCTGGGTAAATCCAAATTTTCGTGGGCAAGGAATCATGCGAAAGATGTTTGAATTCATTGACGCGAATGCCGCTAGTAGATCGTGGCAAGTACAGGGACTAGGTGTTTGGGTGACAAATCATTCTGCAATAGCTGCTTATAGAGCATTGGGTTTTGTTGATAGAGGAGAACCGGTTCCAAGTACATCGAAACCAGGAATGTTTTATCAGCGGATGATTCGAAAAACTCTTTAACTATTTGCAACTGCATTTGCATAAATTGCATCGTGAACATACTGCGCTAGACCAGAGTGCATGTTTTCATAAAATGCTGAAAACCTCTCATCAGCAACGTACATCTGGGCAAGATTTACATGCATTTCGTAGCTACAGTCGTACCACCAGTCTGAAATGGATTTGCGGTGGGCCTCAGCGCCAGCCAGAGCTCTGGCGTCTGTGGCCGGTAGTCCTGCCAGCATGGCATCTAAGATTTGTGCCGTAGCCTCGCTCATCTCTTTTTTAGCCATCTCAATATCTTCAGCCGAGTAAGTTGTTAACCGTTTTGTCGACTCTTTGTAGGCATCCGTTTCACCCCAACGTGCCTGGGCTTCTTCTTCATAGAGATTTTCAACCATAATGAACCAAGTTTAAATGAATTTGTGTTTAACATTATCCGTGAGTAAAAAAGACGTAGATAAATTTTTGTCCAAGTATTCTGGCGTACAACGAGAAACTCTTGAAATTGTTCGCCAACGAATTCTTGAAGTAATCCCTGACGCGCAGCAATGTATTAAGTATGGGATTCCAACATTTACCTTAAACGGAAAAGGTGTTGCTGGTATCGCTGGGAATAAGAATTCTTGTAGCTACTATCCCTACAGTGGATCAGTCCTGTCGCAATTTCCTGAAATAGCAGAGTGGAGTCAAACAAAAAGCGCGCTACATTTTCCAAATGACAAGCCACTTTCCAAAACATTGATTCGCAAACTCATTAAAGCCCGGCTCCAGCTCGGAATTTAACTTAAGCTGACCCCACTAGAATTTGAACATGTCTAAAGTTCTTGCGGCCCTGCCCATTGGTGAAAAAGTTGGTATCGCATTTAGTGGTGGGTTAGACACATCCGTTGCTGTTGCTTGGATGCGCGATAAAGGGGCAATTCCCTGCACTTATACAGCAGACCTTGGTCAATACGACGAGCCAGACATTGATTCAGTTCCAACTCGAGCCGCCGCTTATGGTGCGCAAATTTCTCGACTAGTCGACTGTAAAGAACCGCTTGTTGCCGAAGGTTTAGCCGCCATAGCCTGTGGCGCATTTCATATTCGATCTGGTGGCCGTCAATACTTCAATACAACCCCACTCGGGCGAGCGGTCACCGGAACATTACTTGTTCGCGCCATGCTTGAAGACAAAGTTGAAATCTGGGGCGATGGGTCAACTTATAAAGGTAATGACATCGAACGGTTTTATCGCTACGGATTACTCGCAAATCCAAATCTGCGTATTTATAAACCATGGTTAGACCAAGACTTTGTCCGTGAACTCGGTGGTCGAAAAGAAATGTCTGAATGGCTGGTTGCTCATAACTTTCCATATCGGGACAGTGTTGAAAAAGCTTATTCAACTGATGCAAACATTCTTGGCGCAACGCATGAAGCAAAAACTTTAGAGTTTCTTAATCAATCAATGGAAATAGTTCAACCAATTATGGGAGTTCGCTTCTGGGATGAATCAATTAATATCCCAGCAGAAGATGTGACAATAAGTTTTAATCAAGGCTTTCCAGTCGCAATCAATGGAAAAACATTTAGTTCTAATGTTGATTTAGTCAAAGAGGCAAATGCGGTTGGTGGCCGACATGGGCTTGGCATGGCTGATCAGATCGAAAACAGAATTATTGAAGCAAAGAGTAGAGGCATTTACGAAGCCCCTGGCATGGCGTTGTTGTTCATTGCTTATGAGCGGCTAGTTAGTGCGATCCACAATGAAGACACAATTGCTAATTACCATGCAGAAGGTAGACGGTTGGGTCGATTGCTTTATGAGGGTCGGTGGTTTGATCCGCAGTCTTTAATGCTCCGTGAATCACTACAAAAATGGGTTGCTTCAGCGATTACTGGCGAAGTAACCCTGCGATTGCGTCGAGGTGACGACTACACAATTTTGGATACTAAAGGACCTGGCCTGAGTTATCACCCCGAAAAACTTTCCATGGAACGAACCGAAAATGCAGCTTTTGGTCCAACTGATCGGATTGGTCAATTGACCATGCGTAATTTGGACATCGCGGACACGCGAGCAAAATTAGAACTTTACCGAACCCAGGGCCAACTCGACGCAAAAAACTTTGGCATAGTTGGCGAACTTGAAAGTGAATAAGAACGTCTCGCAGACTTCTAACTGTGTACGAACTCTTTGCTTTGATCAAATTTCAGGAGCCATAAATTACTAAATCGCAAGCACGCTTTTACCCATTACTATTTGTTTTTCTTTGGAGTACTGGTTTTGTCGTAGCCCGGTACATAAAACCACTTGCCGAACCGTTTACTTTCCTCACTTATCGTTATTCAATTGCTGCAGTTGTGTTATTAATTGCTGCGATTATCGCTAAAGAAAAATTAGCTTTAACCAAATCGCAAATTTTTAGTTCTGTCAGTGTTGCCATGATGTTGCATGTTATTTACATTGGCGGCGTTTTCTTGGCGGTAAGCCTCGGGGTGAGCTCCGGGGTGAGTGCGGTAATCGTAAGTTTGCAGCCAGTTTTAGTTGGCATTTTAGCTGTACCTATTTTGGGCGAGCGGTTAAGAACTGTTCAGATTATTGGGCTTGGCTTAGGCATAGTAGGGGTAGCAATATTGTTATTGCCTGGCATTTTCCAGGGTGACATTTCAACTCAATTCACGGCCGCAGGTATCATCACGTGCTTTGTGGCGCTTTTTGGCACTACTGGTGGCTACCTAATGCAAAAGAAAACTGGCGGTGATATTCCGTTTTTAACCGGAACCACAGTTCAGTATTTTGCGAGTGCCGTAGTGTTTTTAGTTTTCGCCTTAGTTCGTGAAGACACCAACGTTGTATGGAATGCCCAATTTATTTTTGGACTCTCCTGGGCAGTAATTGCCAATTCGATCGCATCGATCGCAATTCTTTATGCGCTACTTCGACAGGGAAGTGCTCAGAAAGCATCAAGCCTTTATTACCTTGTACCACCCTCGGCAGCGATTATGGCATTCGCACTATTTGGTGAGCGGATTCAAGCGTCGGGACTTTTTGGTATGGCACTTGCAGGACTTGGGGTCATGCTGGTTATGCGTGAAGTTCCAGTAGAAGAAACTAGTTAGTAGTTTTTTAAGTTCGCCAAGTATTCTTACCAACATGAAATACCAGATGCCCGCCGAGTGGGAAGCCCACGAACGTACCTGGATGGCCTGGCCAGTTGCTACGTATTCGGCAGGTGCTGATTCCGATATTGAAATTGCTTATGCAGCATGGGCAAATGTGGCAAATGCAATTATTGAATTTGAGCCAGTCACCATGGTGGTTGATCCAAGTAATGTTTCTTCGGCAAAAAAATGGCTGGATAGTCGAATTCAGATACTTACTGCGAATTTAGACGATGCCTGGATGCGGGACATTGGGCCAACTTTTGTTCGAAGTGATGATGGCCAAATCTCTGGTGTCGATTGGGTTTTCAATGGTTGGGGCGGCCAGCATTGGGCCAAATGGGATCATGACAGTCAAATAGCAAAACAGATTCTGGCTGAAACACAGATACCTCGAATTGATTCAAAACTCACCAATGAAGGTGGCGGAATCCATGTAAATGGCACCGGAACAGTTCTAGTAACTAAAACTGTTCAACTAGACCCTGGTCGAAATCCAGAGTTATCCGCAGGCGATGTCGAGGCCGAATTAGTTAGAACACTTGGCGTCAATCAAGTTGTTTGGCTTGAGCGTGGGTTAACTCGAGACTATGAAGATTTTGGTACTCGAGGCCATGTGGACATCGTTGCGACGTTTTGTAATCCAGAAACGATTTTATTTCACCAACAATTAAATCCTGCCCATCCTGATTTTGAAGTAAGTAAAGAAGTTGAAGCGACGCTACGTAAAACCCAGTTCAAGTTAATTCCAGTCCCAGCCCCAGACATCATCCGCGATGAAGAAGGTTTTGTTGATTACAGCTACATCAATCACTACGTGTGCAATGGTGCTGTAATACTTTGCGGTTTTGCTGACCCAGCAGATGAAAAAGCTAAAGAAATTATGGCAAAAGCATATCCAGGACGAAAAATAGTTTTAGTGGACGCACGCGAGATTTTTGCGCGCGGCGGTGGCATTCACTGCATCACTCAACAGCAGCCAAAATAGTTAGACCGCTACTAAATCATTTTTCTGCGCCAAGATAGCCCTTAATGTCAGCAGGCTAACCGGGATTGAGGCAATTGCGCATAACCAGCCATAACTCAAAGTTGCAATGATTACGCCAGCGATTGCACCACCAAAAGCTCCGGATAAGTTCATCACTAAATCAGAAACACCCTGCGCAGAAGCGCGATAGTGATCACTAACCGTTTCTGAGAGCAGAGTTGATCCAGCGATTAGTGTTCCCGACCAACCCAAACCCAGTAAGAACAGCCCGATGCCAAGCTGTGTGCTGTTGTCAGCTGATGCAAAACCTGCAATAAAAGCTGAGGTCAAGAGCACCAGACCTGCGATTGCAATTACTTTTACTCGACCGATTTTGTCTGAGAGTTTTCCAATTAAGGGCGAGAATGCATACATTCCAGCTATGTGAACACTAATTACTAAGCCAATTACTCTTAAAGAAACATCAACATGTTTCATGTGCACCGGAGTCATCACCATGATTGAAACCATGGTTACATGACCGATAGCGATTGCTGATATGCCAAGCAGAGATTTTGAATTAGACCTTATGTGCTCGAAAGTTTCTCGAAACGGTATTTTTGCTGGCGTAATTGTGCCTACTTCTGCACTTCCAGCCAAACTTGTTAAGTAAGGATCTGGTTTGAGTCTTAGCCAAATTAAACTTGCCCCAGCCAATAGAGATAGTGAGGCCATTAGAAATGGTCCAGTGAGTTGGGGAAGATTGAGTCGGTCTGCCACCTGACCGAGTGGTTCAAGTAAGTTCGGACCCAGTACAGATCCAATAGTTGAGGCCCAAACTACAAACGACAAGCTACTTGCTCTATTTTGATCATCTGCCAAGTCGATGGCTGCATAGCGCGCTTGATAACCCGCTGCTGATGATGCACCGATCATGAAGGTGCCTAGAAAAATTAATGGCACCAGGGCACTATTACCGGCAATGACGGCGATAGCAGCGCCGGTAGCGCCGATTGAGTAGCCAGTGGCCAACGCTAACCGGCGACCACCACGCCTGGTTAAGTTTGCTAAAACCAGTGCCATTACTGCAGCGCCTAAGACGCTGAAAGTTTGGGCGATCCCAGCTAGGGTTTCAGAATTCGTAATTGAAGTGACTAAAAGTGATCCAGCAGCCACGGTGCCGGCTACGCCTACACCGCTTAAGACTTGGGCTAGCGCTAAAGTCCGAATTGTTCGAGTTTGTAAATTTGTCGAGATGGTTTCAGTCACGTCTTTCAGACTATCGTCATGGTTGAATAATCCAATGACTAGATCAGAAAATTTTACGGATAATTCTGGAGCGAACTACGCGGTCACTTCTCGTAGTTATTACCCAATTATTAGCGCCGTATTTGTCGGTTTATTACTCATTTCAAACGTTGGTGCAGTCAAATTAATTTCTGTTGGTCCACTAATCGTTGATGGTGGAGCATTTCTGTTTCCTTTGGTTTACATTGTGGGCGATGTTTTAACTGAGGTTTATGGTTTTAAAGCAGCTCGCAGAGTTATTTTTGTAAGTTTTGGAATGGCGATCCTTGCCGCACTTACTTTTTGGCTAGTCCAAATTTCACCAGCAGCCCCAGGTTGGGAAAACCAAGCAGCCTTCGAGTCAATTCTTGGATTTGTGCCACGCATAGTTTTGGCTAGCGTTTCTGGATTTCTGGTTGGCCAGCTGTTGAATGCCTGGGTACTGGTAAAGATAAAACAACGTACGAAAGAAAAGAAACTTTGGGTTCGTTTAATTGGTTCAACTGCAGTTGGTGAACTTGCCGACACAATTGTTTTCTGCACAATTGCTTTTTACGGAATCATCACTGGTAGTGAATTCACTAATTATGTGGTTGTTGGCTATGTTTACAAGACCCTGCTTGAAGTAGTGCTGCTACCCATTACATATCGGGTCGTGCGTCACGTAAAAGCGCGGGAAGTTACCTATAGTTCACATCAAGAAGTTATTTAATTTCGTTGATATTGACCGAGAAACTCGGCTTTGAATTCGTAGAAAGTGCCGTCCAGAATACTTTGACGAATTTTAGCTACTAAATTAACGATGAAGTATTCATTGTGAATAGTAAGCAAGGTTCCAGCAGACATTTCTTTTGCATGAACTAAGTGGTTTAAGTAAGCCTGCGAGTAATGAGTGCAGGTGTAGCAGGCACAACCTGGGACTAATGGGTCTAAGGATTTTTTGAACTTGGCATTTGAAATGTTGAATCTGCCCGTAGGGAAGTAAACAGCAGCATTTCTAGCAACTCGAGATGCAGAGACACAGTCAAATGTGTCGGCACCATTTTCTACTCCAACAAACAAATCCTCTGGCTCACCGATTCCTAGAAGGTGTCGTGGTCGTTGTGCAGGAAGTTCTTCGCTTACCCAGCGCACGATGGTGCCTAATTGTGCTTTATCTAAAGCACCACCAATGCCATAACCATCAAAATCCATTGCACCAAGATCTTTAGCAGCTTTTCGCCTCAAGTCTTCGTACTGGGCTCCTTGAATAACACCAAATAGTGCTTGGTACGGGCGATGACTGCGCTTTTGGGTTAATTCTTCGTGCGCAGCAATACATCTCAAGGCCCAAAGTCGAGTCCGCTCTAAGGACATCTCTTGGTATTCGCGAGTATTTAACAAAGTGGTGCACTCATCGAAAGCGAACATGATGTCAGCGCCAAGTTCATGCTGAACTTGCATCGAAAACTCAGGGGTAAACCTGTGCATTGAGCCGTCTAAATGTGACTTAAAAGTAACTCCATCGTCATCTACATGTGCCAAGCGTTCTTTATCTTGGGCAATCACATCGTCTGATCTCACAGTGACAGATTCCATGGCCAGCACTTTTTTAAATCCCACACCAAGGCTTAGTACTTGAAAGCCACCGCTATCGGTAAAGGTAGGTCCGGGCCAATTCATAAATTTGCCAACGCCACCAGCCTGGTCGACAATTTCTGGTCCTGGCTGCAAGTACAGATGATAGGCATTTGCAAGTAAGGCCTGCGCACCTAGATCTTTCATGGATTCTGGAAGAACAGATTTAACTGTTGCTTTAGTTCCAACTGGAATAAAAGCGGGTGTTTGAATCTGGCCATGCGGGGTAGAGATAATTCCAGCTCGTCCAATTGACTTGAGGTCAGATTGTGGTGGCTCAAGCTGTTTAACAACTTCAAAGCCAAATTGTGATTTGGCCAAAACTAACTATTTTCTATTTGCTCATCGAGGTGGGTGGCAACTTTTGCAAGCGCTTTGCCCAAAGCTTCATATTCAGCATCAGTAAGTTGATCAACAAAATGCTTCCGAACACCAGAGACATGTATTGGGGCTGCAGCAACAAGGGTGTCCCAACCTTTATTCGTCATAATGCAATTCTGACCGCGGCGATCCTGCTCACAACTGCGTCGATTTACCAACCCACGATCTTCGAGACGATCGATCTGGTGAGATAACCGGCTACGGGAAAGTAGAGTTTTTTGGGCAAGTTCGCTCATGCGCATTTGCTTATTTGGGGCCTCGGAAAGGCGGACCAAAATTTCATAGTCGGTAATGGTTAGACCAAACTCTTCTTGTAGTTCCCGACTTAATAACTCCGGAAGCAAACTGGACGCAGTAATCCAAGACCGCCAGTGCACTTGCTGGTCTTTGCTTAGCCATTTAGTCATATCTAAATTTTAGACGACTAATTGAAAATTGAACTAATCTGGCTTAAGTTTCCCAGATTTTTATCCCGCCCAAAATGCCTGCAGTATTTTCAACAATTGTGACATTGGGGCCAAAATCTTCGTCAAGTAGATGGCGTGCATTACCGCCACCGATATAAATGTGGTCAAAGAATAAAAATGAGTCGTAGGCAGTTATCGCCTTTTTAACCCGCCTAATCCATCTTTCTTTGCCAACTTCTTTACGCGCAGCATTACCGATTTGGTCTTCGAAACTTTGACCTTTGCGGAATGGGGCATGACCAAGTTCAAGATGGGGAAGTAATTTGCCCTCATAAAAAAGCGCAGCCCCACAACCGGTACCTAGTGTCATGACAAACTCAAGTCCGTGGCCTTGAATTACGGCGCTACCTTGCACGTCTGCATCGTTAGCGACTCGAATCGGCACATTAAACGCTTCGGCTAAACCTTTTGCTAAATCGAAGTTATGCCAGGCAGATACAAGCAGCGGATCAACTTCACCTTCGAGTGTGCTTTTACTTAGCGAAGGTATGTTAACTACTTTGCCCTCGCGAACTAGGCCAGGGAAGCCTACTGACATCCGGTGGTACCCAGTAAGTGTTTGTGTTAGTTCACGCAGTGCCGAGATTAACCGCTCAGGAGGACACGGGTAAGGCGTATCAATTCGCAAGCGATCTGAAATCATTTCGCCAGTGGCATTAAGGAGTGCACACTTTAATCCACTGCCACCAATATCAACAGACAAAGTAACTACATCAGTAGGAAAACTGTGCTTTGCCATGTCACACCTTGGTTAGTATTTCAGCTCCGGTTGGAGTAACCACCAGCGTATGTTCAAACTGTGCACTTCGTTTACGGTCAGCGGTTACTACTGTCCAATTATCCTTCCACATATCCCAATGGTGGGTGCCAATAGTCAACATCGGTTCGATGGTGAAAGTCATGCCGACTTCCATCAGGGTTGAAAATTCATCAGTGTCGTAGTGGGGGATGATCAGGCCAGTGTGAAAACTTGTGCCAACTCCATGCCCGGTGAAATCTCTTACTACGCCATATCCAAATCTTTTGGCGTAAGACTCAATTACTCGACCAATTACATTGATTGGTCGACCAGGTTGCACTGCGGCAATGGCTCGGCGCAAGGATTCTTCGGTTCGTTCGACCAGTAATTTTGATTCTTCATCCACCTCACCGGCTAAAAATGTGGCATTTGTATCGCCATGAACGCCATGTATGTAGGCAGTGATATCTATGTTGCAGATGTCACCATCTTGAATAACTGTTGAATCTGGAATTCCGTGACAAATAACTTCATTCAAACTGGTACAGAGTGATTTAGGAAAACCGCGATATCCAAGTGTTGACGGATATGCTCCATGATCACATACGTACTCGTGACCAATACGATCTAGCTCGTCGGTTGTTACTCCAGGTGCGACATGCTTACCAACTTCAATAAGCGCGCCTGCTGCAATGCGTCCAGCAATTCGCATTTTTTCAATAGTTTCTGAATCACGAATATCTGAATCTTTAGATTTAGTTGGTGCTTTTTTGCCCACATACTCGGGGCGAATAATTTGATTTGGCACAATGCGAGTTGGCGAAATAATTCCTGGAGTTAAATTGCCAACTTTTGCCGTCATAATTTTTTAAGTTTAGAGCAAATACAAAAGCCCCAGTTTGCATTGGGCTATTTGTATTAAGAGAAATACAAAAGCCCCAGTTTGCACTGGGGCTTTTGCGGTAAAGCAAGGGGGAAACTTACTTCTTCTTTGCAGCCTTACGCTTTGCTGGCTTGCGCTTTGCAGCTTTCTTAGCTGGAGCAGCAGGTGCAGCAGCTTTCTTAGCCTTGCGCTTTGCTGGCTTGCGCTTTGCAGCTTTCTTAGCTGGAGCAGCAGCTTTCTTAGCAGCCTTACGCTTAGCTGGCTTGCGCTTAGCAGCCTTCTTAGCTGGGCTCTTCTTTGCTGCTGGCTTGCGCTTAGCAGCCTTCTTCTTTGCAGGTGCCTTCTTGGCAGCTGACTTACGTGCTGTGGTCTTCTTGGCAGCCACAGGTCCTCCTCGAGGTAAGACCCTCGGACTTCCCGAAGGTTCTTCTAGTAAAGGTTGCCAGAAACACCACGTGATATGCACGTTTATTTGGACATTTTTGTGTAGCGTGTCGCACAAAAATTTTGCAAAAATTTTCGAAATATTTTTAATTTTTTGAAAATATTTTCACAAATTAACTATCAAATTTGTTTTGATATGTCCGAATTTTCCTTTAAATCACGGTATTTTCTGAGATCCGGCAATGCTTGAGCAAGTGCAAGCACGCTAATCGTGCAAAGTAATCCACCTGAAATTAGCGCGCGTTGCAGACCAAAAAAATTTGCCGAAAAACTTGCTCGAAGCTGTCCAAGTTGAGGTCCGATCGAATACGAGAGCAACTCAATTCCAGCTAGCCGGCCGCGCAATTCATCGGGGACCGATGTATTCCAAATCAAACTTCGGAATAATCCGCTGATGGTGTCGGCTGCGCCAGCAATTATCAAGCCAAGGAGTGCAATGGCCAGTGAGTTAGTGAGTCCAACGATTACGATGCCGATACCCCAAAGAGCTGCAGCATATACGACAGCCATGCCATGACGGCGAACATGTTTTATCCAACCACTTGTTGAGGTAGCAATAATTGCGCCAATTGCACTTGAACTGTAAAGCAGACCTAGTGCTTGAGGTGAATTAAGTTGATCAGCTAAAAATGGAAACAATGCATTGGGAAATGCAAAAACCATTGCTGCAGTATCGATCAAATATGTGCCTAATAAATCCTTGCGATTCCATGCATAACTTGCACCTTCAAGAATTGACGTCATGTGTTGGTTAGACAGCGCAGTTAAAGGTTTAATACCCGGCAGAAGTAGTAAAAATACACCCGAAATTACATAGGTAATTAAGTCAATTAAATAAGACCAACTTAATCCCACGCTTACAACCAAAAGACCGCCAACTGAAGTGCCAACTAAATAGCCAGCATTGTGGGTAATTGAATCTAAAGCACCAGCAGCAGGCAGTTGTTCTCGTTTTACTAACCTAGGCATCATTGCAGTAAGTGAAGGTCGCTGTATTCCATCGAGTGCGGCCATAATCATGCCAACTAGGTAAATTAGCCAAATTGAGGGATTCGCCGAAATTGAATTTAGCATCAGTGCGCTGACTAAAATCAAAAATCCTATTTCACACCAAATCACAACTTTTTTTCGATCGTAACGATCGGCAATAGAGCCGCCATATAAACCAAAAATGATTAACGGAATTATTTGGAATATGCCGATCAGCCCAACAGCTATGTATGAACCAGTTAATTCTTTGATCTGATACGGCGCTGCTACATATGTGATCATCGAACCGAATCGAGTAATCAGTGAGCTTAGCCAAAGATTTCTAAAATTTCTATTGGTTTTAAGAAGAGATAAGTCCAGGGCAATTCGATTAATCAATTTTCACCAAAAGTTTTATTCATATGAGTGATCTGCATCCGGGTAACTGCCATTAACTACGTCTTGGGCCCAAGCCTTACTTGCTTTACTTATGTCTTCTGCTAGCTGAGCATATTGTTTGACGAACTTAGCCGGCTTACCCGGGTTTAAGCCAAGTAAGTCTTGCCACACAATAACTTGAGCATCAGTATGTGGACCAGCCCCAATGCCGATTGTTGGAATTTTTACTGCGGCAGTAATTTCCCTAGCGAGGTCACTTGGAATAACTTCGAGCACAATTGAGAAAGCACCAGCGTTTTCAAGTGCGATTGCATCAGCAATAAGTTTCTTACCTTCTTCGCCCCGGCCCTGAACTCGGTAGCCACCCATTTGATGAACAGATTGGGGGAGTAATCCGATGTGGCCCATTACTGGAATCCCAGCTTTGGTTAATAACTCAACAGTTGGGGCCATGGCTGCGCCACCTTCAATCTTTACCGCGTGTGCATTTCCCTCTTTCATAAAACGAAATGCGTTACTGAGAGCCAGTTCAGGAGATTCTTGGT